>OBVT01000100.1_pt1 | contig 29475 bp, 30 predicted proteins | sample 1476231 | NCBI WGS metagenome assembly OBVT01 (sample SAMEA2580031, study PRJEB22360) | human gut metagenome | reverse complement strand
TGGATATCCGTAAACGTGCCTTCAAATTCCCATTGCTTGGTAAGAAGACTAAATTTATCGCGATTCCAACTACATCTGGTACAGGATCTGAAGTAACACCATTTGCCGTTATCTCTGATAAAGCAAACAACCGTAAATACCCAATCGCAGACTACTCATTGACTCCAACCGTTGCCATCGTAGACCCTGCCTTGGTATTGACTGTTCCAGGATCTGTTGCAGCGGACACTGGTATGGACGTCTTGACGCACGCGACAGAAGCTTACGTATCACAAATGGCTAGCGACTTCACAGATGGTCTTGCCCTTCAAGCTATTAAACTTGTCTTTGAAAACTTGGAAAGCTCAGTGAAGAACGCGGACTTCCATTCACGCGAAAAGATGCACAATGCGTCAACTATCGCAGGTATGGCCTTCGCCAATGCCTTCCTCGGTATTTCTCACTCAATGGCCCACAAGATTGGTGCGCAATTCCACACCATCCACGGACGGACCAATGCGATCTTGCTTCCATACGTTATCCGTTACAACGGTACACGTCCGGCTAAGACAGCTACATGGCCTAAGTACAACTACTACCGTGCGGATGAAAAATACCAAGATATCGCTCGTATGCTAGGACTTCCATGCTCTACACCAGAAGAAGCCGTTGAAGCTTACGCAAAAGCTGTGTACGAACTTGGTGAACGCTGTGGTATCGAAATGAACTTCAAAGCACAAGGCATCGATGAAAAAGAATGGAAGAAACATTCTCGTGAATTGGCCTTCCTTGCTTACGAAGATCAATGTTCACCAGCTAACCCACGTCTTCCAATGGTAGACCATATGCAAGAAATCATCGAAGATGCTTACTATGGTTACAAGGAACGCCCAGGACGTCGTAAATAAGACGCCAAGGAAGAACTGATGTTTATCAGCTATCCCTCGCTCAAAAGAGCGGGGGATTTTTGATGGCCTTTTCAGGTTTCAATCGAAAAAAGGGAGCTGAGGAATTGCCTGTCTTTTTTTGCTTTTCAGACCTCCGAACCATTTTTTCATAAAAATTAGACTTTTTTTCAGAAATTGTGTTATTTTTATAGCATTCCGGGCTAATTTATGTTACCCTATAGTGTGTGAATCTGCCTGTAGCTGAAGGGTTATGATCCTTTTTCAGTTATAGGAAACGAAAAAACAAATCCAAGAAAGGAGGCCATCTCAAATGGAGTTAGAAGGTGAAGTGCAAGATCAGGCGCAGAAAATTATTGAAATGCCCCAACGAGATCGGGCAACGTCCGCTTCAGAAAATCAGCCATCATCTGCTTCGGTGGTCTCCATGTATGGGCAGGAAAGGCCCAGCATTCCGAGTCTCCATCAGCAATTGGCAGGAGCATCTGGTACCCAGACTATTCAATTACGAGAGGAATTGGTACTGGCAGTAGCGCAAAATGCTTCAGCGCAAGCGACGGTCTTTGAGGCCGAGCTCAAAGATCAGCTAGAAGTGGCCAAGGAGACGGTTTCCCATAAGGTTGCTGAGGTGTCTCAAATGGCCCACAGCATGGCTCAATTTTTAACAGATGCAGAAGTGGAGCAACTATTAGGAGAGTTCTCCATGGATACTTGCTGGGACCAAGCGGTCGAGGCGGAAAACCTGGCCCAAGCAAAGGTCTACTCGACACGTCTGTCAGATTTGGCAGGCCAACTGGAAGCTGCATCAGCCCAATTGGTGGACTTGGATAAGGGACAAGCAGTGGCCTTTGATTTTCATAAGTAGGAGAAAAAGATGTTAGAGATCCTGGGAGAGGATAGAGAACGTATTGAGGAGCTCCATCGAGAGATTAAAAAGGAGCAAGAGCGGATTGCAATTCGGAGTTTGATTGCAACGCAAAAAGCCTTGATGATGTTGGAAGGGATGAGTTTGCAGGTGACTTTGAGCGGTCAATCCGAAAAAATGCGCTCTTTTGCTACAACAACTCTAGTTAATGATTTGAAAGATGGATTTACAGGAGGAGCAGCGGACGCGGCAGAAGCAGCACTGAAATCAGTGAAAAAGCCGATTTTATTGAGTCCGATTAAAGGAGGTATGTGATGTACCATTCAGGAAATAGTGAATTAGAACAACTAGAAGATCGACATTACCGCTTCAACCAGAAACTTAGCGAGTTGGAGTGGGATTATGCGGATATGCGTATGGATGTCCGCCAACATACAGAAAATTTAGTAGACTGGCTGAGTGCCCTGCATTTTCAAGCCCCAAGTGCGGAGGCTCAAAGTGGCTTGGAGCGTTTATTTGCCTTGCAAGAAGAGTTTGAGGCAGAACTCAAGCGCTATGAAGAGCGTTTAGAAGAAGAACGTGAGCGCGAGCAGCAAGAGTACTATAAGCAGCGCCAACAATTAGAACAAGGTGATTGAAACATTCCTCTGGTAGAGATAAGAGGAATGTTTTTGTTTGCTCAAAAAACTTTTAAAAATGTGCTCATAAAATCTTGTAAGCGCTTACTTAATATGTTATAATATTCACAAAGAAACGAAAATAAAATGGTTTTATCAAACCAACAAAGAAAAGGAGTCGCTTATGAAAGCTGCAACTTATGTATCTGCAGGCAATCTGCAACTGCTGGATCAACCAAAACCAGTGATCAAAAATCCAACGGATGCCATTGTGCGTGTCTTGAAGACAACCATCTGTGGGACAGACCTTCACATCCTAGGAGGAGATGTGCCAGCTTGTAAGGAAGGCACAATTTTAGGCCACGAAGGAATCGGGATCGTCGAAGAAGTCGGCGATGCAGTGAATAACTTCAAGGTGGGCGACAAGGTTATCATCTCTTGTGTCACAGCTTGTAATACCTGCTACTACTGTAAACGTAGTTTGCCTTCTCACTGTGAAGATGGTGGTTGGATTTTGGGTCACTTGATCAACGGAACCCAAGCAGAGTATGTCCACATTCCACATGCGGATGGTAGTCTTTATCATGCGCCTGAAACTGTGGATGACGAAGCCTTGGTCATGCTCTCAGATATTCTCCCAACCTCTTATGAAATCGGGGTCCTCCCATCTCATGTAAAACCTGGGGACAATGTCTGTATCGTTGGAGCTGGTCCGATCGGTCTTGCAGCTCTCTTGACTGTGCAGTTCTTCTCACCAGCTACGATTATCATGGTGGACTTGTCTGAATCTCGTCTTGAAGCGGCTAAGAAATTTGGAGCAACTCACACCATCTGCTCCAGCGATATCGCTGAAATCAAGGCCTTTATCAATGAAGTGACCGAAGGTCGTGGTGTCGATATCTCCATGGAATGTGTGGGCTATCCTGCTACCTTTGATGTCTGCCAAAACGTCATCTCTGTCGGCGGTCACATCGCCAATGTCGGTGTTCACGGAAAACCAGTTAGCTTCAATTTGGACGAATTGTGGATCAAGAACATTACCCTCAACACCGGTCTCGTCAATGCCAACACCACTGAAATGTTGCTCAATGTCCTAAAATCTGGTAAGATCGATGCAACCAAGCTCATTACCCACCACTTCAAACTCTCAGAAGTCGAAAAGGCCTATGATGTCTTTAAACATGCGGGTGAAAACAATGCACTCAAGGTTATTATCGAAAATGACATCAGTGAATGATGTGCTCATTACTCTTTGTTCATAGTTTTTTTAGTAGGGCCAGAGATATTCTGGTCCTATTTTCAGTTCCAGCTAACCGATTTCTCCTTGCAAAAAAATTTCTTTGTCTTATAATATAAGTGTAGAAAACGATTATATGGATAGAAAGGTGTGATCTTATGAAGGGCTTTCGTTACCATCGTGAATTCTGGTTGGACTTTCATTTCTGGATCTTGGTCTTGCTTTTAGCGGCTGTAGCTTTGACGATGCGGGCTCCGCTTTCGGTAGTTAGCCTCGCTTATCTTGCTTTTGTTGGGATTTTGATTCTGTTGCAGGTCTTTCAACCGCCTGTATCGACACGGAAGTACACGGAAGGTAGCTACCATTTCAATTGGACCTTCTATCGGGATATCAGACTCTATATCGATCTCTTTTTATTAGCAGGTCTCTTGGCAGGCCCAATTGCGTCATCAGATATGGCCTATTGGATCTTGCTTGGAGCTGTCGTTGGCTCTATCGGCTTTGTATTTGTCGTAAAGGAAAAAGCGACTCAAAAGATGGCCTAGTGAATCCTCACCATGTCGATCTCTGAAACTAGTTTCAGAGATCTTTTTATTTTTCCCAAAATGCGAAACTATAAACCAATTGCAAGAATAATATTGTAAGCGCTTTAAAAAAGAGCTATAATCAATTTACAAGTACTCGAGTTGCCTTAGTATCAAAGGAGAAGGAGTTATGTCAAAGATTACAAAAGATGAATTGATCCAGCAAATCAAAGATGGCATCATTGTTTCTTGTCAGGCTCTCCCTCACGAACCGCTCTATACAGAAACTGGAGGAGTCATTCCTCTCTTGGTTAAAGCGGCTGAGCAGGGTGGAGCTGTCGGGATCCGAGCCAATAGTGTCCGGGATATCAAGGAAATCAAGGAAGTGACCAAGTTACCGATCATTGGGATTATCAAGCGTGACTACCCACCGGAAGAACCCTTTATCACGGCTACCATGAAAGAAGTCGATGAATTAGCAGCTTTGGATATCGCGGTCATTGCTCTGGATTGTACCCAACGTCCCCGTCATGATGGCCTTTCGATCAGTGACTTTATCCATCAGGTCAAAGAAAAATATCCCGATCAGCTTTTGATGGCCGATATCTCGACCTTGGAAGAAGGATTGACGGCTGTTGAAGCGGGGGTAGACTTTGTCGGAACGACCTTATCTGGCTATACAGACTACAGTCCAAAGGTCGATGGACCAGATTTTGAACTGATCCATAGCCTCTGCCAAGCAGAAGTGGATGTCATCGCAGAAGGCAAGATCCACTCTCCTGATCAGGCCAAGAAAATCCATGATCTCGGGGTGCGCGGTATCGTCGTAGGTGGCGCTATTACCCGACCAAAAGAGATCACCGAGCGCTTTGTCGCAGCTTTAAATTGAGAAAACAAAACAGAAGATTGAAGGAGGAGACCCAATAGAGACTAGTCGAATTCATTTAATGAGAATGTTTCAGTGAAGGATAACGATGAAGATTTCAAGAAGGGAGTCATATTTGCTTAACTTTCTGCAACATAAATCTAGTGTAAAAGGAGAAATAGATGATATTTGATGATTTAACAAACATAAAATTGTACAAAGGGATTCATCCTAATCTGGATCAAGCGATTGATTTTCTCTATGAACACCGGAAAGATTCTTTTGAGCTAGGGAGATATGATATCGACGGTGACAAGGTCTTTCTCGTTGTTCAAGAAAACACCCTTAACAAAGATGAAAATGATCGCTTTGAACATCATCGCCGTTATGCCGACCTTCATTTATTAGTTGAAGGGCATGAATTCTCTAGCTACGGTTCCCGTATCCTAGATGAAGCTATTCCATTTGATGAAGCAAGTGATATTGGCTTTGTTCATTGTGAGAAATTCTATCCACTTCATTTGGGTTATCATAATTTTGCAGTCTTCTTCCCTGGGGAACCTCACCAACCAAATGGTTATTCAGGTCAGGAAGAAACAGTCAGAAAATATTTATTCAAAATTGCGATTGATTAGATGTCTTAAATAGAAAATGGAGGAGATAGGCAATATAGTTAGTTTTTTCGGAGAAGTTAAGTCTTCAAAGCGCTGATTACATATTTTGTATTTAAAACAGAAAGAGGAAAACAATGAAAAATAGTAAGAAAATTCTTTTCGCTTTGGTTCTCGCGTTATTCGCCTTGTTTGTCACTGCATGTTCATCTTCAAAAAATGATGCAGAAGGAAGTAATAAATCTGGAGAATTATCTGGTGAAATTGTAATGTGGCATTCATTTACTCAGGGACCTCGGTTAGAAAGTATTCAAAAATCAGCTGATGAGTTCATGAAGAAGCATCCAAAGGTTAAAATCAAGATTGAGACATTTTCATGGAATGACTTCTATACAAAATGGACGACTGGATTAGCAAATGGCAATGTTCCAGATATTAGTACAGCTTTGCCAAACCAAGTTATGGAAATGGTGAATTCAGATGCTTTGGTTCCATTGAATGATACTATTAAGACAATTGGAGAAGACAAATTTAATAAAACAGCATTAGATGAAGCGAAGGTTGATGGCAATTTTTATTCCGTGCCTTTGTACTCACATGCTCAAGTTATGTGGGTTCGCACTGATTTATTGAAACAATATAATATTGAAGTTCCAAAAACATGGGATCAGTTGTATGAAGCTTCTAAAAAATTAAAAGAAAATGGAGTTTATGGATTGTCTGTTCCTTTCGGGACAAATGATATGATGGGGACACGCTTCTTGAATTTCTATGTACGAAGTGGCGGTGGTAGCCTGTTGACTAAAGATTTGAAAGCTAACTTGACAAGCAAACTGGCTCAAGATGGAATTAAATATTGGGTGAAGATGTACAAAGAATTTTCTCCGAAAGACTCATTGAACTTTAATGTCTTGCAGCAAGCTACTTTGTTCTATCAAGGAAAGACAGCATTTGACTTTAACTCAGGCTTCCATGTAGGTGGTATTCAAGCAAATAGTCCTCAATTGATTGATGCGATTGACGCCTACCCTATTCCAAAAATAAAAGAATCAGATAAAGATTATGGTATTGAAACTTCTAATATTCCATTGGTAGTTTGGAAGAATTCCAAACATCCAGAAGTAGCGAAAGCATTCTTAGAATCTTTGTATGAAAAGAAAGATTATATTAGCTTCTTAGATTCAACTCCTGTTGGAATGTTGCCTGCCATCAAAGGAATTAGTGATGATCCAGCCTATAAAGATAATGACATCCGCAAGAAATTCCAACATGCAGAAGAAGTTATTACAAAAGCAGCGGAAAAAGGTACAGCTATTGGATATGAAAATGGTCCAAGTGTTCAAGCTGGAATGTTAACAAACCAACATATCATTGAACAAATGTTCCAAGATATTATTACAAATGGTAAAGACCCAATGGAGGCTGCTAAGGATGCAGAAAAACAATTGAACGATTTATTCGAAACTGTAGCAGTTGATGTTAAATAATAATAGCAGAGGCTACAATAATGTAGCCTCTGTTTTTAGAGAGGAAAAAGCATATGGTCAAAAATAGAAATTTGACTCGATGGGTGTTTGTGTTACCTGCTATTATCATTGTTGGACTATTATTTGTTTACCCATTTTTCTCCAGCATTTATTTTAGCTTTACAAACAAACATTTGATCATGCCGCGGTATAAATTTGTAGGATTAGCAAATTATAAAGCAGTTTTATCGGATCCTAATTTCTACAATGCCTTCTTCAACTCCCTTAAATGGACAGTCTTTTCTCTTTTGGGACAAGTGCTTGTTGGTTTTGTGTTAGCACTTGCATTGCACAGAGTTAGACGTTTTAAGAAGTTATATAGAACATTGTTGATTGTTCCTTGGGCCTTCCCAACAATTGTTATTGCCTTTTCTTGGCAATGGATTTTAAACGGGGTATATGGTTATCTACCTAACTTGATTGTGAAATTGGGACTGATGAATCATGTTCCTGGATTTTTGACAGAAAGTACCTGGGCCTTTATCTGTTTAGTATTTATTAATATTTGGTTTGGTGCCCCTATGATCATGGTCAATGTTCTATCTGCCTTACAAACGGTTCCGGAGGAACAGTTTGAAGCCGCTAGGATTGATGGAGCTTCCAGTTGGCAAGTTTTTAGATTTGTTATTTTACCTCACATTAAAGTAGTAGTCGGATTACTTGTTGTACTGAGAACAGTATGGATCTTTAATAACTTTGATATTATTTATCTGATTACTGGTGGTGGCCCTTCAAACGCAACAACAACATTGCCAATATTTGCATATAATCTCGGTTGGGGAACAAAACTTCTTGGGCGTGCCTCAGCGGTAACAGTCTTGCTATTTATTTTCTTATTGGCAGTATGTTTCATTTACTTTGGAGTAATTAGTAAATGGGAGAAGGAGGGTAGAAAATGATGAAGAGAAGAACAAATGTACTCCTTGATATTGGGTCACATGTTGTTTTAGTTATTTCAACTATTATCGCAATTTTTCCTTTAATTTGGATCCTTCTATCTTCTGTAAAAGGAAAAGGTGAATTAACCCAGTTTCCAACAAGATTTTGGCCTAAACAGTTTACTCTCGATTATTTTACGCATGTTATTAATGACCTACATTTTATAAATAATATAAAAAATAGCTTATTAATCGCATTAACGACAACTGTCATCGCTATTATTATTTCTGCAATGGCTGCTTACGGTATTGTTCGCTTCTTTCCAAAATTAGGGGCGATCATGTCTCGGTTGCTAGTCATTACCTATATCTTCCCTCCGATCTTGTTGGCAATTCCTTATTCTATTGCTATTGCAAAAGTTGGATTAACCAATAGTTTAATTGGTTTAATGATTGTTTATCTTTCATTTAGTGTCCCTTATGCAGTGTGGTTGTTAGTAGGATTCTTCCAAACCGTTCCAATTGGAATCGAGGAAGCAGCAAAAATAGATGGCGCGAATAAATTTGTTACCTTCTATAAAGTGGTGTTGCCAATTGTTGCACCAGGTATTGTTGCTACAGCGATCTATACCTTTATCAATGCATGGAATGAATTCCTTTACGCACTGATCTTGATCAACGATACAAGCAAGATGACGGTTGCAGTAGCTTTGCGTTCATTAAACGGTTCGGAAATACTGGATTGGGGAGATATGATGGCGGCATCTGTAATTGTGGTATTGCCTTCAATCATCTTCTTCTCAATTATCCAAAACAAAATCGCAAGTGGTCTTTCTGAAGGATCCGTAAAATAGTAAAAATAGAAACAGGAGAAAAACAATGGTTGTAAATTATGGTGTTGTTGGCACAGGATACTTTGGTGCTGAATTGGCAAGATATATGAAAGAAAATGACGGAGCAGTAATTACAGTTGTGTATGATCCAGAAAATGCAGAAGCTGTAGCAGAAGAATTAGGTGCCCGAGTGGCTTCATCACTCGATGAATTGGTTCAAAGTGATGATGTGGACTGTGTGATTGTTGCTTCTCCTAATAATCTGCATAAAGAACCCGTTATTAAAGCTGCTCAGAATGGAAAAAATGTTTTTTGTGAAAAACCGATTGCCCTATCATATGAAGATTGTAAAGAGATGGTAGAAGCATGTAAAGAAAATGGTGTGATTTTCATGGCTGGTCATATTATGAATTTCTTTAATGGTGTTCATCATGCTAAAGAATTGATCAACCAAGGAGTTGTTGGAGATGTTTTGTACTGTCATACAGCTAGAAATGGCTGGGAAGAACAACAACCATCCATTTCATGGAAAAAAATTCGTGAAAAGTCAGGAGGACATCTTTACCACCATATTCATGAGTTGGATTGCGTTCAATTTTTAATGGGAGGGATTCCTGAAACAGTTACGATGACAGGCGGAAATGTTGCTCACCAAGGAGAAAACTTTGGCGATGAAGATGATATGATTTTTGTCAATATGGAATTCCCTGGTAAGCGATTTGCTTTGCTTGAATGGGGCTCAGCCTATCGTTGGGGAGAACACTATGTTCTGATTCAGGGGACGAAGGGTGCTATAAAATTAGACCTATTTAATTGTAAAGGTACTCTGAAAGTAGATGGAAAAGAATCATATTTCTTAATTCATGAATCTCAGGAAGAAGATGATGACCGTACAAGAATTTATCATAGCACGGAGATGGATGGTGCCATTGCCTATGGTAAACCAGGGAAACGAACTCCATTGTGGCTTTCATCTGTTATTGATAAAGAAATGAAATACCTTCATGACATAATGAATGGTGCTCCTGTATCAAAAGAATTTGAAAAACTATTAACCGGAGAAGCGGCGCTAGAAGCAATTGCATCTGCTGATGCTTGTACTCGTTCGATTAATGAGGACCGAAAAGTTAAATTATCAGAGATCATGGGTTAATAACATTACTGATACGACAAAAGGAGAAAAAATGTCAGATTTAAAAAAATATGAAGGAGTCATCCCTGCTTTTTACGCTTGCTATGATGACCAAGGAGAAATTAGCCCGGAGCGGGTGCGAGCGCTGGTAGAATATTTTATCGCGAAAGGTGTGCAGGGCTTGTATGTCAACGGATCCTCCGGCGAATGTATTTACCAGAGCGTGGCCGATCGCAAGCTAGTCTTGGAAGAAGTCATGGCAGTGGCTAAAGGAAAATTGACCATCATCGCTCACGTAGCCTGCAACAATACCAAGGATAGCGTGGAATTGGCACGACATGCAGAAGACCTAGGAGTAGATGCCATTGCGGCCATTCCGCCGATTTACTTCCGCTTGCCAGAGTATAGTGTAGCCCACTATTGGAATGAAATCAGCGCAGCAGCGCCAAACACAAACTTTGTTATCTACAATATCCCGCAATTGGCAGGGGTGGCTTTGACACCGAGTCTTTATAAAGAAATGTTGAAAAACCCACGGGTCATTGGGGTGAAAAACTCTTCGATGCCTGTGCAGGATATTCAAACCTTTGCTTCTTTAGGTGGTGAAGACCACATCGTCTTTAATGGTCCAGATGAGCAATTCTTAGGTGGCCGTCTGATGGGAGCAGGAGCTGGTATTGGAGGTACCTATGGTGCTATGCCAGAGCTCTTCTTGAAACTCAATCAGCTGATTGCTGAGAAAGACTTGGAGACTGCGCGTGACTTGCAGTTTGCCATCAATGACATTATCGGAGTCTTGACGTCTGCTCATGGAAACATGTATGGAGTCATCAAGGAAGTATTGCGGATCAACGAAGGGTTGGAATTAGGATCTGTTCGTTCCCCTTTGACGGCAGTAGTAGAAGCGGATCAAGAAGTGATCCAACGTGCTGCTCAACTCATTAAGGACACAAAAGACAGATTCCTTTGATCAAAGGAGGTCTAGATGAATCCATATGTTGTAATTGATATCGGCGGAACGAGTATCAAATATGGTCTAGCCGATGCAGAAGGGCAACTCATAGAGACCCATGAAATGCCAACAGAGGCCCAAAAAGGAGGACCTCACATTCTTAAGACAACGAAAGAAATCGTAGCCCGTTATTTAAAGAAGCATGCCTTGGCAGGAGTTGCGATTTCCTCAGCTGGGATGGTGGATCCTGATAAGGGAGAAATCTTTTATGCTGGACCACAAATTCCCAACTATGCTGGCACTCAATTCAAAAAGGAAATTGAGGAGGCCTTTCAGCTCCCTTGTGAGATTGAAAATGATGTCAATTGTGCTGGTCTTGCAGAGGTTACCACAGGGCATGCTATAGGATCGAACAATGCTGTTTGCCTGACAATTGGAACAGGAATTGGCGGTTGCCTCCTGTTGGATGGTCAAGTCTTTCATGGCTTTAGCAATTCAGCTTGTGAAGTTGGCTATCTTCATTTGCCAGATGGCGCCTTTCAAGATTTAGCTTCTACAACTGCCTTGGTCGAGTATGTGGCGGCGTGCCATGGCGATCCTTCAGACCAGTGGAATGGTCGCCGTATTTTCAAGCAGGCGACAGAAGGAGATAAGATCTGTATGGCAGGGATTGATCGGATGGTGGCCTACCTTGGAAAAGGATTAGCCAATATCGCCTACGTGGTCAATCCAGAGGTCATCGTTCTTGGAGGGGGGATTATGGCCCAGGAAGCCATCCTCAAACCAAAAATCTATCAAGCTCTGTGCGCCGAACTTGTACCTAGCCTAGCAGATAAAATCCGTTTGGAATTTGCTCACCATCAAAATGCTGCGGGTATGTTGGGGGCCTACTATCACTTTAGACAAAAACATGCAACATAAAACAAGTCGCACAGGCGACTTGTTTTTGCTTCATCATAAAAACCATGAAGGATGAGAGAAGCCCCAACCTTCATGGTTTTTTAAATAGGGAGACCATATTAAGATTTTCGAGAACGTTGACTAGAGAGTTTTTTGTTTTCCCAGTAGCTATTAAAGACGACTTCTTTTTGTTCTCGGTTTTTATTGAGGAAATGGGCATAGACTAAATCCACTACGATGAGGAGAGGGAAAATGGCAGAGATTCGATCGATGTAGGTGCTACTAGGAAGGGGTGCAGCAGGCAATACCTCTGTATATCCTTGGTGGATAGCCGCAGGGTTAGAAGTTATAAGAATCGTCTTGGCCCCTTTTTCCTTGGCTTTTAGAAGACTGTCTGTAATAGAGCTCGTACTTCCTGATAGTGAGAAACCGATGACCAGACAAGAGGAATCGAGAATGCTCGTCGTCCAAGCAAAGCCATCTTGATCTGTCAGAGCCTCACAAACGACGCCCAGTCGCATCAAGCGCAATTTCATTTCTCGAGCTACTAAACCAGAACTACCGATCCCAAAGAAGTAGACCCGGTCCGCTTGGTCGATCAGTTCAGCCACCCGATCCAATTGTGAATCGTTTACTAGGTTTTCAGTGACGTTACTGATATGGTGGTAGCGTTGCAAAACACTGAGAGTAAGTTCGTCATGATCTTGCACTTGTTTTTGATTCTTGGTTTCTTCATTAAAATGATAAACAAACTCCCGATAGCCGGTGAAACCACATTTTTGAGAGAAACGCGTCAAAGCTGCTTTTGAAACATGAAGCAACTCAGTGACACGAGAAGAAGACAGGGAATGCTGTCGCGCTTCTGACGATAAAAAGTATTGGGCAATGTCACGTTCCATATCTGTCAGCTCTGATTCATGACTGGCAATAATCGAGCGTAAATCTTGATCTTGTTTCACAGCAATCCTCCTTCCTCGCAAAATGAAATAACAGGATTCTCCTATAATATATTACACATTATAACATGGCTAACCGCTTTATTCAAGTAAAAGAAATCAAGAAATACTGAAACTAGGAACAGGATATACAAATAAAGAGAACGTTACCAATGTTGAAAAGACGGCCTTAGTGCGTATCCATAATTTTCTGAACATTCTAGATTTAGCCTGAACAAACGATATGAATTGTGGTATAATTTAAGATAATTGTACTGTTGTTGGAAGAACAATGGTTGAATAAGGAGGTGTGACGATGTCGAATGCAACACTTGAAATGATGCAAGAGATCGAACAAGCTGCTCAAGGAGTGATCGCCAGCTATGAAGATCAGGTCGAGCAAATTCGGACGGATTCGCGCGATCGCCTTGCAACAGTGGCGCAGCATTACGATGAGGAAACGGAGCAATTGGTCGCAGAGGCAGAAAATAACGCCCAGGAAAAACTTGTCCGTTTAACGAAAGATCTGGCAGAAACGGTTGCGCGTAATGATGCCAAAGTACAGCAAGCGATGACCGATAAACGAGCTGGGTTAGTTGAAGCCATTGTAGAAAAGGTGGTAGCAAGCTATGGCCGTTAGTCAGATGCAAAAACTGTCTCTCATCTTGCCCAAAGATGACTTGGACAGTCTCCTACTAGCGCTGCAGTCTGAGGCGAAAATCCAGATTTATGACCTAAGTGAACAGGAAGAGTGGCAGGCAGCTTTTGAGGCAAATACCTTGTCTCAACCCTTGACAGAGGACAATCGTCAAGTTTTGGTAGAGCTGCAAAAACGTCAAGAACAAGTTGAAAAAATGATTCAGACTCTGGAGCCTTATATGCCTGAGAAAAAGGCCCTGCAAGCTCTGAAGGAAGAACCCTTAAGCTTGTCTTTTGATGACTTGCAGGCCCACGGGATGATTCGAGATGAGGATCTTCTATTGACCAAGTTGAAACGCCAATTGCGCGTGTTAGACAAGGCTCGTCAGAAGATTGCGGATGCAAAGGGAGAGATCGAACGCTTAGAAAAATGGCGACCGTTAGAAGTGACGCCAGCTGCTCTCGCTACTTTTCACTATGTGCATGGCTTGATCGGGACGATCCCAAATAGCGATACAGACGCTGTTCGCTCTTCCTTAAAAGCTCATCCTGAGCTGGAGTTAGAGGAAGTCTTTACGTCTGAAACCGAACACGGCTATGTCATCTTGTATCGTTCGGGAGATCGTGTAGCTGTTCAGGAGCTTTTAGAAGACCATGGGTTCAAAGAATTGGACTATGAAGAAGAGCAGGTCCCGGCCGCCTACTTGGATCGCCTAGAAGGGGAAATCAAAGAGCAAGAAGCTGTAGTTGCAGCAACCCTAGCCGAGTTACAAAACTCCCAGAAGGAACTGGACCAGCTCAAGTACCAGATGGATTACTTGCTGAGTTTGGGAGCTCGTGAGGAAGCTAAGTCGCTTCTTGCTAGTACGCAAAGCTTGGTAGCCCTAGAGGGTTGGATTGAAACCTCCCAAGTGGCCTCATTGCGAGACTTCTTGCAAGAAGGTTTTGGTTCTCGAGTCTTACTAGAGACACGCGATGTGACGGAAAAAGATTGGGATGACGTTCCGATCCAGTTGCGAAATAATGCCTTGGTAGAACCCTTTGAATTAGTCACAGAGATGTACGCCCTGCCTAGGTATTACGAGAAAGATCCGACACCGATCGTTTCTCTCTTCTACTTTGTTTTCTTTGGCATGATGGTTGCAGATATCGGTTATGGACTGTTGCTAACGGTAGCGACAGGCTTTGCCCTTAAAGCCTTTAAGCTCAAGCCTAGTACAGCCAAGAACCTTCGTTTCTTCAGCCTCCTTGGAATTTCAGTTGCCCTTTGGGGTGTGGTCTATGGCTCTTTCTTTGGATTTGAGATGCCTTTTGCCCTGATCAGTACGACCAGCAACGCCATGACCATCCTGATCCTCTCAGTGGTCTTTGGTTTTATCACCGTCTTAGTGGGCCTCTTCCTAGGAGGAATGAAAAATGTTCGCCTCAAAGACTACACCGAAGCCTATAATGCTGGCTTTGCTTGGGTCTTGATCCTACTTGGTTTAATGCTTCTAGCAGTAGGCAATATCTTGCCAGGGATGAGCCTTCTAGTTCCGATCGGCAAGTGGCTGGCTATTTTAAACGCCATTGGGATCTTGATTGTTTCCATTGTCAGTGCCAAGAAGTTATCCGGTCTAGCATCTGGTCTCTTTAACCTCTACAATGTCAGTGGGTACGTCGGAGACTTGGTCAGCTTCACCCGTTTGATGGCCCTGGGCTTGTCTGGAGCTAGTATCGGTTCAGCCTTTAACCTGATTGTCAATCTTTTCCCACCGCTTGGACGGTTTACGGTAGGGCTTGTGCTCTTTATCGTCCTACATGCCATTAATATGTTCCTGTCCTTCTTGTCAGGTTATGTGCATGGAGCCCGTTTAATCTTTGTGGAGTTCTTCGGTAAGTTCTACGAAGGAGGAGGCAAGCCATTTCGGCCTCTCAAACCTTCTGAACGCTATATTAAAACAAAAAAATAAGTATTATCTTTAATAAATAGGAGTATATTCATGGAATCTTTAGCATCATATTTTTCAGCCCATGGGGGCGCCTTCTTTGCAGCATTTGGTGTGGCGATCGCCGTTGCACTTAGTGGAATGGGATCTGCCCTTGGGGTTGGTAAAACGGGTCAAGCAGCAGCAGCGCTCTTGAAAGAACAACCTGAAAAATTTGCCCAAGCCTTGATTTTGCAATTGTTGCCAGGTACACAAGGTTTGTACGGTTTCGTTATCGGGATCTTGATCTGGTTGCAAATTAAGCCAGATATGCCACTTGAAACAGGGGTTGCTTACTTCTTTACAGCTCTTCCAGTTGCGATCGTTGGTTATTTCTCAGCAAAACACCAAGGAAATGTTGCGACAGCAGGGATGCAAATCTTAGCCAAACGCCCTGAAGACATGATGAAAGGGGTTATCCTTGCGGCCATGGTTGAAACTTACGCCATCTTGGCCTTCGTTGTGTCCTTCCTATTGACCCTACGCGTCGGCTAAGAGCTAGCTTTGATGGATTCGCCTTACGAGGCGAAAAACACAAGACGCATGCAATAGGAGAAAAAACGATATGGATGAACAAACCCAATTAAAGGATTCGATCTTGGCCCAAGCCCACGAAAAAGGGCGTAAACTCTTAGAAGAGGCCAAGGAAACCATCCTAAAAGAAGAGACTGCGCAAGAAGAGCGTTTGATCCAAGACAAACTTAATCAACGCTCCGAGCAGCTCAAGCGGATTCAACGTCAATTGCAACGTGAAACCCAACAAATCGAAAATAAAAAACGCCAATCAACCCTTGTCACCAAGCAACGAGTCTTAAAGGATCTCTTTGCAGATGCTTATGAAGCAATGGCGGCTTGGCCCCTTGAAAAGGAATTGCAGTTTGTAGATGCGATTTTAGACCGCTATCAAGGGCAAGTTGTGACTCTGACCTTTGGGGCGGTGAGTGCTAGCAAATTTGATCTAGCAGCTCTCGAGAAATTAAAGCAAACTCATCAGAATGTGACAGTTGCGGATGCGACGATTCCAGCTCAGGCAGGCTTTGTCTTGTCGGTTGGGAAGATTGATGACAACTATCTCTACCGTGATTTGGTGGATTCCATTTGGGAGCAAGAAAGCTACCAGATGGCAGCCAGCATTTTCACCGATGAAGAGAACTAGGAGGTTGCAATGAGCGAACGGACCTATTCTCAAGTTAATACAGGAATCAGCGTACGTGAGGCCAGTTTTGTCAGTCCCAGTCAGTTCGAGCAGTTGCTTGCAAGTCCCTCCAGTGAGAGCCGAGAAGGCTTGCTACAAGGGACACCTTATGCTTTAGACAGCCACGAGATCAAGGATTTAGCAGCCCTTGAAGAGCGTCTGATGACAGCCTTGTTGGCGGAATACCAATGGGCTTTTGAGGTAACCCCTCAGTCGGATTTAGTTAGCCTGTTTACCTTGAAATACACTTATCACAATCTCAAGGTATATCTGAAAAACAAGGCGACAGAGCGCAAGTTGGGGCATTTATTGATCCCCATCGGTCCTTATTCTCTTGATGTGCTCGAGCATTTGGTGGCGACCTTTTCTGCGGAGCATTGTCCGACCTTTATGGCGGAAGAAGTGGCTGCAACTTGGCAAGAATTCCAAGACTATCAGGACTTGCGGGTCCTCGAAATCGGGATGGACTTAGCTTATTTTAAACACCTGAGATACTTAGGAGACAGTCTAGATCATCCGATTTTGAAGCAGTTGGTAGACGTGACCATTGACTTTTACAATGCGATTACGGTCAAGCGGGCCTTGGATCAGCAAAAACCGCATAGTTTTATGCACCAATTGCTCTCGGATGAAGGAAGTCTCAGTGCCCATCAGGTGATCGACCTGCTAGAATCGGGTCAGTGGTTGACCTGGTTTTATCAAGTCAATCCGCTGGAGTACGATCTCGCCTTAGAGAATTATGAAGAAAAGATGCGCACCGGTCAACTCAAGACCGTAGAGTTGGAGTATTTAGAAAGTTTGGTGAAATTCAGTCTTCTAGACGCTGGCCGTTTTGAAGTCGATGGACCACTCCCTCTTGTTCGTTATCTTTACGGAAAAGAGTTAGAGGTGACCAATCTTCGTTTGGTCCTCTCTGGTTTGGACAATGGTTTTCCGCTAGCAGAAATCAAAGAAAGGATGAGACCGATTTATGGACAAACAGACCTATAAGATCGCAGTTGTGGGCAATCGGGACGCCATCCTTCCTTTTCGCCTGATTGGCTTTCAAACCTATCCGGTCACAGAGCCACAAGAAGCGATCAATACCTTGCGAAAACTCAGTCGAGAAAACTTCGGGATTATCTACCTGACAGAGGATATTGCTCAGGCCATTCCAGATACAGTGGCTTTTTACGACCAACAGCTGACACCGGCTCTGATCCTTATCCCGACCCATAGAGGAACTACGGGACTGGGCCAACAGCGGATTCGTGATAATGTCGAAAAAGCAGTAGGACAGGATATTTTATGAGAACAAATGAATTTGGCCAAGCGATTGGCGATGCACTGCCGGATTTTACACCGGGGCGTCTGCCAGCTATTGAGCGGATCGAAGGTCGCTATACCGTGATCGAGCGCCTCTCAAAAGAAAAACATGGAGCAGATCTTTATCAGGTCTACGGGCCGGACTCTCCAGCAGCGATGTGGACCTTTCTGTTCAAAGGCCCTGCCCGCAATGAAGAGGAGTGGGACCACTTATTAGATGATCTCATGACAGCCCAAGGTCGCTTTTACTATGCGATTGTAGACAAAGATTCAGGCAAGGCTTTGGGAACTTTCTCTCTCATGCGGATCGATCAAGCTAACCGGGTGATCGAAGTCGGAGCAGTGACCTATTCACCAGCGCTCCAAAAGACACGCATGGCTACGGAAGCCCAGTATCTGTTAGCGCGCTACGTGTTTGAAGATTTAGGCTACCGCCGCTATGAGTGGAAATGCGATGCCTTAAACCAAGCATCTCGCAAAGCAGCTGAGCGCTTAGGGTTCACCTATGAAGGCTGTTTCCGTCAGGCTGTTGTTTATAAAGGTCGTACCCGTGATACAGACTGGTTGTCCATCATTGACCAAGAGTGGCCAGCTATCAAACAGCGGCTAGAAACTTGGTTGGATCCAAGCAATTTCGATGCCAATGGCCAACAAAAGCAATCTCTAAGAGAGATAGCGCAAAAGTAAAACAAAGAAACAAAGGATTCCCAGGAGGAATACATGACTCAAGGAAAAATTATTAAAGTTTCCGGTCCCTTGGTGGTCGCATCAGGGATGCAGGTGGCCAATATCCAAGACATTTGCCGGGTCGGCGATCTTGGTTTGATTGGCGAAATTATTGAGATGCGGCGTGACGAAGCCTCTATCCAAGTATATGAAGAAACGTCTGGAGTCGGTCCAGGAGAACCAGTGGTAACAACCGGAGCTCCCCTCTCTGTCGAGTTGGGACCAGGCTTGATTTCTCAGATGTTTGACGGGATCCAACGCCCCTTGGAACGCTTCCAAGAAGTCACCGCCAGTGACTTCTTGGTTCGTGGGGTGCAAGTTCCAAATCTAGACCGTGACACCAAATGGACCTTCGAGCCAAGTGTGGCAGAAGGAACAGAGGTAGTTGCCGGAGACATCGTCGGTACCGTTCAAGAGACCAATATGGTGGAACACCGCATCATGGTGCCTTTTGGTGTGAGTGGACGTGTGACCAAGATCGCAGCAGGTTCTTACACAGTGGAAGAGCCAGTCTATGAGATCGAGCAGGCAGATGGCAGTCTCTTTACTGGAACCCTGATGCAAAAATGGCCGGTTCGTCGAGGCCGTCCCTTTGCACAAAAACTCATTCCAGTAGAGCCTTTGGTCACCGGTCAACGGGTCATCGATACCTTCTTCCCTGTGACTAAAGGTGGAGCTGCAGCAGTTCCTGGTCCTTTCGGAGCTGGGAAAACAGTTGTGCAACACCAGGTGGCTAAGTTTGCCAATGTAGACATCGTAATTTACGTGGGTTGTGGGGAACGTGGAAATGAAATGACGGACGTTCTGAATGAATTTCCAGAATTGATCGATCCAACGACTGGTCAATCCATCATGCAACGGACTGTTCTGATCGCCAACACTTCGAACATGCCAGTAGCGGCGCGGGAAGCTTCCATCTACACAGGGATTACCATTGCCGAATACTTCCGCGATATGGGCTACTCCGTTGCCATCATGGCGGACTCTACTTCTCGTTGGGCAGAAGCTCTTCGTGAAATGTCTGGTCGTCTAGAAGAAATGCCAGGGGATGAAGGATACCCAGCCTATCTTGGTAGCCGGATTGCTGAATATTACGAGCGTGCAGGTCGGGTTAAGACACTTGGAACCGCTGCGCGTGAAGGTTCGATTACCGCCATCGGTGCCGTTTCCCCTCCAGGTGGAGACATTTCAGAGCCGGTGACCCAAAATACCCTGCGGATCGTCAAGGTCTTCTGGGGACTAGATGCTCAGTTGGCGCAACGCCGCCACTTCCCAGCCATCAACTGGTTGAGTTCTTATTCACTTTACCAAGATGAAGTCGGTCGCTATATCGATCTACATGAACAAATCAGCTGGTCTGAAAAAGTGACCCGCGCTATGAATTTGCTTCAAAAGGAAAGTGAATTGCAAGAAATCGTCCGCTTGGTTGGTCTAGATTCCTTGTCTGAAAAAGACCGCTTGACCATGAATGCGGCTAAGATGATCCGTGAAGACTACCTGCAACAAAATGCCTTTGATGAGGTCGATACCTATACCTCTTTCAGCAAGCAGGTGGCCTTGTTGACCAACATTTTGACCTTTGATCAAGAAAGTCAAAAAGCACTAGAATTGGGAGCTTACTTCACAGAAATCATGGAAGGAACCGTAGCTCTTCGAGACCGTATTGCCCGGAGCAAGTTCATCCATGAGGATCAGTTGGCAACCATTCAAGCCCTGAAAGAAGAAATCGTAGAAACCCTACACCAAATCGTCGCAAAAGGAGGAGTAGACAATGATCGTGATTAAAGAATACCGTACTGTCAGCGAAGTTGTTGGCCCCTTGATGATTGTCGATCAGGTCGAAGGGGTTCACTACAATGAACTAGTAGAAATCAAGCTTCATGATGGAACGACCCGTCAGGGACAAGTTCTCGAAGTCCAAGAAGATAAAGCCATGGTCCAGCTCTTTGAAGGATCTAGCGGGATCAATTTGGAAAAAGCCAAAGTCCGCTTTACCGGACGTCCCCTAGAACTTCCTGTGTCTGAAGACATGGTCGGACGCATCTTTAACGGGATGGGCAAACCCATCGATGGCGGTCCAGAGATTATCCCAGAGAAATACTTGGACATTGATGGACAAGCCATCAACCCTGTTTCACGGGACTATCCAGATGAATTTATCCAGACAGGGATCTCAGCCATTGACCATTTGAATACCTTGGTTCGGGGCCAAAAGCTCCCAGTATTCTCAGGTTCTGGTCTTCCTCACAAGGAGTTGGCGGCTCAAATCGCCCGTCAAGCAACGGTTCTTAATTCTGAAGAAAACTTCGCCGTGGTCTTTGCGGCTATGGGAATCACCTTTGAAGAAGCCGAGTTCTTTATGAACGACCTTCGGGAGACAGGTGCGATTGACCGCTCGGTCCTCTTTATCAACTTAGCTAATGACCCCGCTATCGAGCGGATTGCCACTCCTCGGATCGCCTTGACAGCTGCCGAATATTTGGCCTATGAAAAAGACATGCACGTCTTGGTTATTATGACCGATATGACCAACTACTGTGAAGCCCTTCGGGAAGTATCCGCTGCCCGCCGGGAAGTTCCAGGTCGTCGGGGTTATCCAGGTTATCTCTATACCAACCTCTCAACCCTCTACGAACGTGCAGGACGCTTGGTTGGAAAGAAAGGATCTGTGACCCAAATTCCGATCCTCTCTATGCCAGAAGATGACATCACCCACCCCATCCCTGACTTGACAGGCTACATCACCGAAGGTCAGATTATTCTGTCCCGCGATCTCTACAATAGTGGTTACCGCCCACCGATCAATGTTCTTCCATCCCTTTCTCGTTTGAAGGACAAGGGTTCTGGTGAAGGCAAGACTCGGGAAGTCCATGCGGCGACCATGAACCAGCTCTTTGCGGCCTACGCCCAAGGAAAACAAGCCAAAGAACTGGCTGTAGTGCTTGGGGAATCTGCCTTGTCAGATACCGACAAGCTCTATGTTAAATTTACAGACCGCTTTGAGCAAGAATACATCAACCAAGGTTTCACTACCAATCGGACGATTGAGGAAAGTTTGGATCTCGGTTGGGAACTCTTATCCATCCTTCCACGAACAGAGCTTAAACGGATCAAGGATGAGATGATTGACAAGTATCTGCCAAACAAAGAGGATTAGTCTATGGCACGATTAAATGTAAAACCAACTCGGATGGAGCTCAATATTCTCAAAGAGCGCCTCAAGACAGCAACCCGGGGGCACAAGTTGCTCAAGGATAAGCGGGATGAACTCATGCGCCGTTTTATTGAAGCTGTGCGTGAGAATAATCGTCTGCGCCAAAAGGTGGAGGCAGCGCTGGTGGGCAATATGCAAGATTTCGTGATGGCCAAGTCCTTAGAGAGCGACCTCATGGTAGAAGAAATCTTCGCCGTTCCCACTCGAGAAGTGATGCTCCATATCGAGGAAGAAAATGTCATGAGTGTGCGCGTGCCCAAGCTTCATGCCCGAATCGAAAATCCATACGGAGATGATGAAGGAGACGTAGTTTATAGCTACCTCGCCTCCAACAGTCAAATGGATAGCACCATCCAAGAAATGGGGGATCTACTCCCAGATTTGCTCAAGTTAGCGGAAATCGAAAAAAGCTGCCAACTCATGGCAGATGAAATCGAGAAAACCCGCCGTCGAGTGAACGGACTGGAGTATGCGACTATCCCAGACCTCAAAGAGACCATCTACTATATCGAAATGAAACTCGAAGAAGCCGAACGCGCCAACCTCGTCAGAATCATGAAGGTAAAATAAGATACAAAGCCGTTAAGCAACTCAAAGGAAAATAGGAAATCCAACGACGAAGCGTCCGCTTCTAGTTGGATTTATCTTTTTCCAAAGAGTTGTAGGCGTGTTCAGTTATAAGATACAAAGCCCGTAAAATGCAAAGTGAAAATAGGGAGCAGGACAGAAGCACTGTTGTATAGAATGCTTCGTTGTCCTGCCCCCACAAGGCTGATTAGGATTTTTCCGAGCTCTTAAAGCGAGAGAAAAATCCAATCAGCTACTGTGTCTTTGAAGTTAGTACTATTACAGTTTGCGTTTATCACACAGCATTTAGGGCGTGTTCAGTTATAAGATACAAAGCCGTAAAAAGCTATGTTCAATTACTTAAAAAAAACAAGAACCTCATCGAGGAACCGCTCCTTGATGAGGCTTTTTTTGCGCCCTCGAACTCTTCTTCCAGGACCCTAATTTTATGTTACTAGTTTGTAACAATGTGACAAGAAAGACGAAATGTTACAAGAAAAATACAGTTTTGTTAAATAGCCAAAAAGGCCTTTTATTAAATTGTGATAAGATAGTATGGTAGTTAATTTGTCCAAGAAAATCTTGAGCAAAAAAACAAAGAAAAAAGAGGATAAAAGATGAAATTAAAAGTTAATACGAAAGCCTTGATCGCTTCAACAGTAGCTCTTGCAGTGATTCCATTTACAAAAGCCACTGCAGAAACACTTGAAGATTGGGTAGCTCGCTCAGTAGATGAAATCAAACATGATATCCAACAAAGCGGTGAAAACCAACAAACTTATACCATCAAATATGGTGATACATTGAGTTCGATCGCAGAAGCGCTTGGAATCAATGTTCATGTGTTGGCAAACTTAAACAACATCAGCAACATGGATTTGATCTACCCAGGTACTGTATTGAAAACAACAGTAAATGATCAAAAAGAAGTAACTTCAGTTGAAATCCAAACTCCTCAAGCAGGTGCGACAGATGCAACCGTTGCAAGTGCTGATTTGACAACAAACCAAGTAACAGTTGATGACCAAACAGTCGCTGTCAACGATTTGTCAAAACCAGTTAACGAAGATAACAAAGCTGTACCAGTTGCTCCAGCAGCAGAAACTCAAGAAGCCCCAGCGGAAGCTCCAGTAGTTGAAGTACCAACAGCAGAAACACCAGCACAACCAGCTGTTCCAGAAACACCAAACTACGGTGCTCCAGCTGTCAATGTTGAAGTACAAAATCAAGAAGTAGCGCCAGCTGCTCCTCAATCTGCTCCAGCGGAAGCTCCTGCTGAAACACCAGCTTCTGCTCCTGAAGCTCCAGCAGCACAACCAGCAGTAGAAACTGCTGCAGCACCTGAAGTGCAACCAGTAGCATCAACTCCAACAAGCGGAAATACTATTCCAACTGATCCAAATCTTCAACCTCAAGCGGAAGCTTTCCGTCAAGAAATTGCAGCGAAATTCGGTATCACAAACATCGGTGGTTACCGTGAAGGGGATCCAGAAGACCATGGTAAAGGGCTTGCAGTAGACGTGATGGTTCCAACAAATTCAGAGCTTGGAGATCAAGTTGCACAGTATGCAATTGATAACATGGACCGTGCAGGTATCTCATATATTATTTGGAAACAACAATTCTACATGCCAGTAAATAACATTTACGGACCAGCTAATACATGGAACCAAATGCCAGACCGTGGTGGAGATACAGCAAACCACAACGACCACGTACATATCTCATTTAACGGATAATAAAACATTGAACTAGGCCTAGAGCCTAGTTCTTTTTTTGTGCACACAAAAAAAGCCGGAAGACGAATCTTCCAGCCGGTCAATGGTTAAAAAATATGATCGACTTTTTCCACCTGATAAAGGGCAATCGCCATGATAATGGTTAAGACCAGTAGCATGAGGATAGCTGGTGTCCAAGAGTGGAAGAGAGATTTGCTGTAGCCGAAGAGGATGGGACCAAAAGCAGCAAAGACGTAGCCTCCTGTTTGGGCAAGACCAGAAAGTTGAGCTGTCTTTTCAGGTGTACTGGATTTCATGGAGAAAGCGACCATGAGGTAAGGAAAGAGCGAACTAACGGAACTTCCTATCAGGGCATTGATGACGAGCCAGTAGAAGAAGTTGCTGGTTGGGATTAAGAGCATGGCTACCCCTAAAATTCCTGCTCCGACAACAATGGTAAGCATCAAGCGTCGATTGCGATCGGATAATCGTGTCGTTAAACTTGGGATCGTCAAGGAGAATGGGAGACTGATCAAGGTGAACACGGAGGCAAGTAGTCCAGATTCAACCTTTGAAAGGCCAGCTTGAACAGCCATGGTCGGAAGCCAAGTCATACTTGTATAGAAAAGTAGTGACTGCAAGCCTCCAAAAATCATGATAGCCCAGACATATTTATTGGTATACCATTTGTTACTAGCTTCAGTAGTAGCAGCCTTTTTGAGCCGGTGGTTGTAGCGAAGGTTAGGAATCCAGATGACCAAAGCAAGAGCGCACAAGGCAGTCAAAAGAGTCACTAGACCTTGCCAAGAAGTGGCTTTGGTAATAGGAACCGCTACAGAAGAGGCGATCGCTGTGGACATCCCCATAGAAGTGATATACAAGGTGGTCAGAATGCCTAGTTGGCGGGGTCTGTTCGCCTGAATCAGGCTTGGAAGCAGCACATTGAGGAAGGCGATGCCAGCTCCAATCAAGATGGTTCCCAGATAGAGGAAGGGGAGGTTGATAATCCGAATGGCAGATCCGATCGTAATCGCGATCAAAACTAGGAAAAAGAGGCGCTCAATCCCCAACTTTTTAGCAAATTGAATCGCAAAAGGTGAGAAAATGGCAAACGTGAGAAGTGGTAAGCTAGTCAATAGTCCCAGAGAGCTCACATCTACCCCCAAACCAGCAGCGATGTCAGACAAGACTGTCGGAAGCGTAGTAAATGGTGTTCGTAAAACAATCCCAAGCATAATGATGCCTGGGACGAATAGCATAGAATGTGTTTTTTTCATAAATCCTCCTCAGACAAAAATTCTCTTCATTATAACATAGATCGAGCATAAATTGGAGTATTTGTACAAATGAAGGAGAAGGACCGTAGTTTTCACTGCCGTTCGAACTGCATCAATATCTCTAAATTCGGTTGAACTTTCTGAGTTCACCTCGCTCAGTTTTATAAGGACCGTAGTTCTCACTAGCGTTCGAACTGCATCAACGTAGCTAAGTTCACTAACGTTCACTAAGGTACGTAGAAAAAGCCACCGGTTTTGGTGGCTCTTATAGGGAGATTATTATGAAAAAGTTTAGGATTTTCTATCAAACAAAGTTAGGAGGTCTTTATTTGATGGTTTTATTATAAGGCGGTTTGCTTAAAGAAAACTTAAGAAAAGGCGCTGATCGAAAGAATCGGTCTGAAGTCTGAGATGCCTTTACTCACTGAAGAAATCAATGCCAGTTTTGTTGAGTTCATTGACCCGCAACATGAATTTTGTCTTGATTTGAATAAGCGGGCTTCCGAAATTTTCGAGTGCAATCAAACCTTCCAGGGCTTTTAGGACCTGCTTGGCACGGTAAACCCCTTCCTTGTCATTTAAGCCAAGGAGGGCATAGACCTGCATAAATTCTAACTGCATGGAAATACTGGTGTTTAAAATCGGTTTGCGCTTGCGAAGCTGGTTAATTGATTGAAGAAAATTCAGAGCTTCTAGGTAGAGTTCTTTTTTAATAAGATAGTTGGCCAGATTTAACAGCAAAGAGGCCAACGCATTGGCAGAGTAGGCAGAATAACTGCTTTCAAAAAGTTCCAAGGATTCCTTTCGAATCTTAGCGACGACTTCATAGGGCAAGACAGATAAAAGGGCAATGGTGAAGTCTTGCTCAATTTCATTTTGATAGGCAAACGGCACTTCTTGAGCGATTCGTTGAATCGAGACAGGTGCGTCCTCCAGGTGGATTTCTTTTCCCATCGCGTTATTGACATTGATTTCAAGCGAACGCAAATAGAGTTGCCAGAGCTCTTTGTTCTCCTCGGCAACAGGTGATTTTTCGTGCTTTAAGCGCTCAATAATGGACAGAAAATCCATGTTTTCTTGATTGATATGTTTCATCAAAATGGGGCTGAAATTTTGAATAGTTAAGCCAGGATAATGGGACAAAAAGGTGTCCCAATCCACCCCCATAGACAGCAAGAGGCGAGAGAAGGTCTCGATGGTCACTCCTTTTTGAGAACGCTCAAATTGGCTGAGGAACTGAGGAGAGACAATATCTGCAGCGACTTCTTTTAGAGAAAGACCGCGTGCTTCACGAATTTTACGGAATGTTGGACCAAATGGCGAAGATGAGGACATAGGGGAACTTCCTTTCAATTATCATACCATTAGTATACCTCAAAAAAGGCTGGAATTAAACTCAGAGTTTAATTTTTGACAAAAAAACTAGAAATTCTTCGATTTTTAAGAAAAATGAAACTATAGTTTACATGGCCCTTTTTTAGGGAGGGATTTTTGATAAAATAAGGTCAATTCTAGAAGATAAGCTTATAACAAAAGGAGATTTACAATGACGACACAAGAAATTTTACAACTATTAGATGAAAAGCGCGTGCTAACGGCCCCTGCAGCAGTTGCTTGGGATGAAGTTCAACGGCAACAAAACCGATTAAATAAAGCAGCGAAGAGACTCAATGGGCCAATCACGGTCACACTGGCCCTCAATCTTCTTTTCGCCTTTACGATTTTTCTCTTAGAACAAAGTCACCTGATGCACGGTTTTCTACTGATGCTCGGATTGATGGGTGGGTTGATTGCGATCAAATATTTTGTATTTGTAGCCCCAGCCAAGCAAGCTCTTGCCAATGCCCAGGCCCTTTATAACCAGGAAATCAGCCAACCAGCCTACCAACAAGGGATGCAAGGTTTCCCGCAAAAATTTTACAATTACCACGATCTCTTCCGACTGTATAACTTAATTGCAGAAGGACGTGCCTCTACCTTGCCAGAAGCCTACAATCTGCTTGAAATGCAACAATTCCAAGAAACGCAAGTCAATCTGCAAGAAGAAGCCAATGCCCTACAAGCTGATATCGCACGTAGTTCAAGGGTCAGCGCCGTTGCTAATGTAGTCACTGCTTACAATACTTATCGTATCCACAAAGATATGTAATGTCAAAAAGATAAAAGATGAAAAAACCTCCCAAGAGTCATGATCGAAAATCAGAGCTCTCGTGGAGGTTATTTTGTTGTCCTGTAAAAAGTAGTTCCGCAAGGCATCCATGTACTTAAGTTCGCTAACGTATTAAGGACCGTAGTTCTCACTGTCGTTCGAACTGCGTCAACGTACCTAAGCTCACTACCGTTCACTAAGGGAATAAGGAACGTAGTTTTCGCTTCACTCAAACTGCATCAACGTACCTAAACTCGCTGATGCTCGTAAAGGTACGTAGAGAAAAAGCCACCGGTTTTGGTGACTCTTATAGGGAGATTATTATGAAAAAGTTTAGGATTTTCTATCAAACAAAGTTAGGAGGTCTTCATTTGATGGTTTTATTATAAGGCTGATTTCTTAAAGAAAACTTAAGAAAAGACGCTGTTTATAAGAATCGGTCTTAGGTCTGATATTTTTTTACAACAGAAGCTATTTAGATTTTTTTCTAAATAGAGTTGACAAACCCATCCGAAAGTACTAGAATCTATTTAGAAAGATTTCTAAATAGATTAGAGGAGATAGAGAATGAATTTTGCACAAACATTTAAAGCTTTATCGAATCCGATAAGAAGAAGTATCTTAGAACTGCTAAAGGCGGGGAAATTATCTGCTGGAGATATCGCTGGCCACTTTGATGTAGCAGGAGCGACCATTTCCCATCATTTAAGCCTCCTCAAGCAGGCAGATTTAATTCGAGAGGAAAAAGAGAAGAATTTTATCTACTATGAACTCAATACTTCTGTCTTGGAGGATTTAATGGTCTGGCTCGTTGATTTGAAAGGAAACTCTACTGATGAAAACGAATAAAAAACTATTGCTATTAACTTCTATGGTGATCCTTTTACCCATGCTTTGGGGGTTGATAATTTGGCCACAATTGCCTAACCAAATCCCGATTCATTTCAATTTTGCCGGCCAGGCCAATAACTTCCAATCGAAACCCCTGGTTGTGTTTGGTCTTCCTATTTTCGATCTCATGGTGCATTTGTTTATGATCTTTATGATCGGTCGCGATTCTAAGAATAGCGCTATGAATGAAAAAATGATCAGAGCGATTTACTGGTTGACCCCAATCGTTTCCTTAAGTACCTCCTATCTCATCTATAGCAAGGCGCTAGGATCTACTACCAATCCATCAGTTTTTGTTTCGGTTCTGCTAGGGCTCATCTTTGTAATCATGGGCAATTACATGCCTAAGCTAAAAGTGAATCACACGGTTGGAATCCGTCTGCCTTGGACCTTACAGAGTGAAGATAACTGGCACAAAACTCATCGCTTGGCAGGGAAATTGTGGGTCCTCGGAGGGTTGATCCTTCTACTTGAAGCAGGACTTCAGTTTGCTGTCCCTTATGTAATGGGGATCGTCATCCTCGCAATTGTTCTCATTCCGATCCTGTATTCTTATCAACTAAGTCGGAAAAGTCGTTAGTATAAAAAACGTAAAAACCAGTAGAAATCCGTGTTAGGGTAACTTCTACTGGTTTTTATAGTGCTTGATTTCATCGTTTTCTTAGCCAAAACAAATTGAAAACAAACGCACTTATCGCGTATTGAATCGAACCAAGTGGTGCCTAGTTTTCGAAGAATTTCGATATATATGCCATTCTTACCACCACTCCGATAGAGAAGAAGTTATCTTATTAGCAGAAGGTAACAATGGTTACCAATCAAATGATAAATTATTGACAGTATCTGCCTGTTATAACGGAAAAATGAAGAAATTTCTAATAAAATAGCAAATAACAACTTTCGGGAAAAGAAACATTTTTCGGAAAGTTAATAAAATTTTTGAACTTGAACTAAGAACAATGGAATTTCCATTATTTTTTGATATAATAACACTATAATTTAACTGGAAACTGCCAAAATCAATTGCTTTAAAACATTAATTAATACGATTATATCAATATTTCAAAG
>OBVT01000099.1_pt1 | contig 29790 bp, 40 predicted proteins | sample 1476231 | NCBI WGS metagenome assembly OBVT01 (sample SAMEA2580031, study PRJEB22360) | human gut metagenome | reverse complement strand
ACATAACTCTTATGTATATTTTATATGGGGGTTATAGGGGGTACGTGGTGCTTGTAACACTATTTTTATGTATAAAAAAAGACCACGCTCATAAGAACGTGGTTAGAATATAGTGTTGCCTCTTATAAATCTGATAATTATTTTAATTATCACAAACTGGGTATCTTTATTGTAACATAAAAAATAGGTTAATGTTTACTAATTATATCATATTATTTTAAAATTCCCCATACTTGTTTCATTTTGTTTTTAGGTGGTTTTTTACCGTTCCAAGTTCCTACTGGTAAATAAATTCTTTCACCTTCAAAACTGTCATATCCTACCCATACATGCTTATCTTGTAACATAATTTCATCATACTCAATTTTAGTGTTGGCTGGTAAATCACCTGCTTCATTATTTCTCAATCTGAATGGACCAACGTAACGTGCTTGAATAGATTGATTACCATTAATGAATGAACCTTTTTGTGCTTTATAGTAAGTACCATATTTATTTTTCTTCCAACCAGTAGGCAATACTTCTTGTTTAGCGATTTCTTTTTTCACTTCTTGCTCAATATGTTTTTCAGTAACTTCTTCGGCATTAGATGTATCTAACTTGCCACCATTAGCATAGAACTTAATACGACTAATGAAATAATCGATTAACTTCAATTGGTTTCTTCTTGTGTAAGGTTGACCTTTACCAATGTGAATTTCCCATGATCTATGTGGACAAGATGTTTCAGAATACTCATTGTGTAAGTGTACTGTATCTCTATTAATAGGTAAGTTGTAAGATAACATTACTTCGGCAGCAGTTTTTAAAGTTGCTTCTTCATTCTCTAAGAATAATTTATCAGAAATACGTCCTGGATAACTTTCGCACACTTCAAATCCAATTAAGTTATTGTTTGCCCAAAAATTAGCACAATGCCATTCAACAAAGTTAGTTGGATGATACCATAAACGCTCATTACGGTTAACATATACACTAGCAAAACCATTTACATGTGTACCGTTTTGTTCTCTTGCATATAACCATGGTAAATACTGACTTGGTGTCATGCTTCCGTAGTCGTTGTGTATCCTTTTGTTTACTTATAGACGCTACTCTATAAATCTGTGTCGATTCACATGCACTCTCATTACAAGACGTGAGCAGACTATTTCTTTCTATCTACGTGAGATAGTTCTTCTTTCGAACTCGCTTGAGTCCTACCGGGAGGCAATCCCGTAGTCGTTGAACATTCCCCATATCTATTGACTTAGGGGTAGTGCTGCTAAACTAACCAATCCTTCAACTTGTTAAACTCTCATACAATCCTTTCGGTTGTATTGTAGTGTGAAGGCTCTTAGGTTTTTCAAAGCAATTTATGTTTTAAGTACATATACCTCACGATATATGCAGTGCTAAATAAATTCCCATTTATACCCGTTACATTGTTTTCTTTTTCCTAAGCAAACAGACGAAATGTGTCTTTGATTTCCATAACCCTTTCTTTCAGCTTCGGCTTGAGAAGGAAAATAAAAAACTTCACCAGTTTTTAAAGAAGTTGCTTTTACTGGTTTTGATTTTTTACCATTAGTATTTTTTGAAATCATTCGAGATTTTCTTGTTCCATAATTATTATTTTCTTTTGATGTAATGTACTCTAAATTTTCTAGACTATTATCATTTTTGTTCTCGTTTTTATGGTTAACCTCATAACCTTTAGGTTTTGGACCAACAAAAGTTAACATTACTAGATTAGATACATATAAAGAACGTCGCTTTTTATCTTTATATAATGTTACTTGTAAATAATCGAATGCTACTTTATTGGTTTTTAAGATACGTCCTTTTTTTAGTATTTCACTCTTATTTTGTGGTAAATAAATATATCTGTCTTTTGAACGTATTTTACCTAAATTAGACGCTTGATAAAAATTTTCGTAACCGGGTATATCTTTCCAAATTTCTTCCATACTATAATACACCTGCCATAATCATTATAGGTGTATTATACCATATATTTGAGAATTATTTTCTTACACCACTCCTGCGATACTTGCTTTACGATTAGTGATTTTAGAACCATTGATATGAGATGAATAAATATCTTTCATTTTTACATTGCTCCCTTTTTCTAGTTTTTGGTTTAGTTTTGAAATATCATATTTTTCAATAGGAATACCACTGCACACTTCTAACTTTTCATCTTTCAAGTTAGTGCCTTTAGGACGTAATTGAAGATGTAAATGTGCATTCATTGGATTATCGTAATAATTACTTGAACCCTGCAAGCCGATGATATCGCCTTGATTAACTTTGTCACCTTCACTATATTTGAGTGATCGTCTTTGTAAGTGGCCATAAATCCAATCATTCCCGTTAGCGTCTCTAATCTCGATTGTTCCACCAAAATTGCCATGCGTTTCAGACGTAACAACCGTGCCACTTGTAACTGCTGGAATATCATTAGTTGCATTATTGTATAAATCAAATGCTCTATGATAACCACCACAGAATTCATCATAGTTAATACCATTTTCAACATAGTTTCTAAATCCATAATCATTAGGATAATTGTCGTATTGACGTGGATCAGAACTAATTTTCCAACCTTTTTGTGTTAAATAATCAATTGCAGTTAACATTTAATCACTCCTATTTTAAGTTATTATCTTTTAAAACTTTTTCTTGTTCTCGTGATTTTTTACGTAAGATGTATGAGTTTTTATACACACCATACAGACCAATTAACATTGGGATAAACACCATTAAAAAGTTTATCCATGGTTGCACATGGTCAGGATTTAAAAACTCTACTTCAATTCCACTTGCTTGTAATGCTAGATATAAAAGTGCAAGCATCCCACCGAATTGAGAAATATATTGTTTAATTTTATCTTTTTCCATTACGTTCACTCCTTATCAATATAAAAAGCCGACACGTAAGTGCCGACTTAGATTGTTTAAAAGAATGCAGCTGCAAAACCTAATGCTCCGACTAGTACCGAAGCAATACCACTGATAATTGCAACTATAATTTTTACGTTGTAACCTTGTTTTTCTTTAATGACTTCACTAAACGTTTCAAGTTGTTTGCTATGATCTTTAACTTGATACTTAACATCAGTGAAATCTTCACCGAATTTCTTCATTGTTTCGTTCAATTTCTCTAAATGCTTTTCTGAGCGTTCTTGACTTTCAAACGCTTGTTTTTGATAGATGATTTGTTTATCTACCTTATTATTCAAGTCTTTCAATTCACTAGTGTGTCGTTTATCATTCTCATCTATTTTTCGATGAATTTTACTCGTGTTATCTATCCACTCTTCTCTTAATACGAAACGTTCATCTTTTTCCTGCAAAGTCTGCACCCCCATAGTAAGCGATTAATGCATTAATCATTGATAAGGTTGCAAACTGTACTGGACTTAACCAATTAATCGCATTAAAAATACTTGCAGAAGTGAGTAAGAAATAATAAATTGCATTCCCACTACCACCAAAGATAAGTAAGAAGTTAAATTTATTATTCACTTGTTGTTTAGGTAAGAAGATAGGTGCAAGAATAATAAACAAACTAAAAAGCATTCCTAAAACGCCCCATAACCAAATAGGCATAACTTGATGGAGTGTTAGATAGAAATCACTATCACTTAATACTGTATTTTGTTCCTTAGTCCAAAAGAAACCTCTTTCAAACATAAGTAAGCCAAAACCAAAGATAAAGATAGCTAACACTTTGTAGTTAAATGAATTTTCTTTCATATTTAAAACTCCTATTCTGCGTTAGTTTCAGTTGTTTCTTCCACGTACTCTAAAAGAGTGGTTAGCTTTACTGGTTTGACTGTCACTTTTTCAGCAATAATACCAAATTCATAATTTAGTTCGTTTAAGCTGTTTAAACGACTAGCAAGTGCTTTAATTTTATTTAAATCATCAAATTTAGTCGCGGTATTTACATTAGTAGTAGGGTAGAACTGTCCTCTAAAGTCATTAGATAAAGCTGCTTCTTCTCCTTTTTCATTCACTTGTACTAAGATGTAACTTTCTGTGTTTTTTACGATTTCATTTGCCATGATAAATTCCTCCTAAAATTTGGTATAAAAAGAGTGCTAAAGGTTACTCTCCTTCAGCACTTGTTTGTTCATTATTTTGTTGTTCTTCTTGCTCTCTAATTACTGCTCTTAACATTGCATTTTCTTGTGAAAGTTTAGCGTTTTGAGTAACTAACTCCTCGATAACATAACTTGGATTAGCTTGTAATTGATTGTTCATTTAATTGTTCCTCCAATGTGTTTGTTTTTTCGTTTAGTTGTTGTATTGATCTAAGTGCCCATGTAACCATTTCATAAATATTAACGCCATCACCATAAATAAATTCATCAGGCGTTTTATAATCTCTACCGATAATTACACCTCTATGGTTTAAACCTTTTTCTTTACCTTCTTCATTTTTATATTTGAATTGATAAAGATCTAAGTCATTAGCGATGACAGTTAGAGCGTCATAGTCCCACTTCTTAATATCTGTTTTATATTGTTCGAGTGATGCGTTGTTGAAGGCTGATGCTCTAACTGGTTTGTAACCAGTATCGCCACCGTTCCAGAATAAGTTGTTTGTAACCCGTAATTCATTTGAAGATACGCCGATATAGAAATCTTTAGCAGTATTAACTCTTATAGAGTTCGCTTGTACATCTAAGCATTGTAAATCTTTATATTTCACATTGCCGTTGTTGTAACCTTTTTTATCGGTTATACGTAATGCGTCATCTACTAAAATATAAGCATTACTTCCTTTAGCAGTTAAATCTCCATATAATTTATCCGCAAAGAAATGACCTGTCCCAATATCACCATCTTTATTGGTAGCATAAATTGTACTGTTAATAGAACTTTTACTAAATCTTATTCCTGAACCATATTGTGACGTATCGCTTGAAACATTACCGTATTTAAGAACACCGTCTGTGTATGCACCACTATCGTTTTGTTTTACATACATAGCAAATTCATTGTTTCCAGTTCGGTTATCACGATAAGGTCTGAAATAAATACCGTAGTTACTTTCAATATTTACAGTTAAGTTCGCATTTAAAATAATACGACTGTAATCACTTTCTAATGCTACTGCACCATAAGTAGAATGTAATCGTACACCGCGAGAGGTATCATTATATTTTGTAGAATGAAATTCTAATGTACCTGCTGTTTCATCACCAGCACCAGCAAGCATTGTTGATAAACCTTTTTCGGTTAAATATAAGTTATAACCAGTTGTTCTATTTTGTACTTTTACAGTACCGCCTTGAATACCTAGTCTTAAATTAGCGGTATCAGTTTCATTTGCCCAAGTACGTGTGAAAGAACCATAAGACAGGATAGAATTGTTTCTAATATCTAAATAATCAACACTATCCCCGCCTCGAATACCAATGTTATTAACGTTGATATCTAAGCCTTCTGGACTTAAATTTAAACGGTTGATAATCTCACCTTTGCCAACCTTATCATCCACTCTACTTGCCATAACATTGAAGTCTTTATTGATCGTAATATCCACCTTATCGCCTCTAAGTTGAATACCGTTTCTATCCATTGTGTAGGATTGAATATTACCGTTTTCATCGTAACTTAAATTTATTCCCTTAGTTGTGGCCGATATTTCTGAAATAACTTGAGATAATGTTTTACGACTAGCATTGAATTTTTGTTCATCTACTTTTAATGCTATTTTATCGCCATTTTGAGTGATTGATGTTTCTAGTTTAGTCATGGCTACGTCATTAGATCGTTTATAAGCGTCTGTGTAATTTTTAGCGTCAGAAATACCACTCTCAAATTTAGTTAAAGTAACTTTATCTGTTATTTCATTTGATAATTGTTTTCTTTCGCTATCAGCATTATCTAAGCGTTGAACTATATTATCTTTATCCAAAGTGTAATCTTGTTTTGATACCTTACTTTCAATTTGTGTAGGTAAAATATCAAGCGTTGCTTTATTACTTTCGACTGTTGTTTCTAAAGGTGTAAGTCGCCCGTCTACATCTCTTAATTTTTGCGCCACATCATCACTTTTAGCCATTAAACTAATTTGTTTATCTAATTCAGAAATGTTAGTTTCATTAGTTGTTACGCGTGTTGTTATTGGCTTTAATTTATTAATTACATTTTGATTTGCTGCTTCTTCTGCTTCTTGCTTAGAATTTAAAATTTTATCTTCAATATCTTCCGGCGCTGGCGTCCAATCAGTAGCAACATTGCCATATTCCAATTTAACCTTACCTACATAACCATTATCTATAAAGTCTCTATGTGTAATGTATGAGCCACCGAAGAATAACCTTATGTCCTTACCTATTCTATCTTCGCCCACTTCGAATGTATGTGTAATTCTTGGCTTGTCATTCGCTAAGGTAACTATATTTCCACCGTAATATAAGCCAAATTCACTTGGAATATTTTCTGTAAAATGTGGCTCGAAGCCTAATGAATAAGTGCCAGCTTTTTCAACACTAGCAAGTATAATGTGATCGGTAAACTTTTCACTATTTCTGATTAAGTTTCGACCACCAACTTCAATGCCATCTATCTTATGCTCAATACTTCTTACATTTGCACTAATTTCATCTTTAGTATTTTTAATTTTACTATCAATTTCTTTTCCTAAAACGGTATTTAATTCTTGAATTTTTCCATCAGCATAATCTTGTAATGAATTTCTTAAATCATTAAGCTCCGATTTATTAGGAATATCAGCATATAATTGTTGATTTTCACTATCCCAACGACCATTAGGCAACGATTGAGCTATTTTATCCATAGCATCATTAAATTTCTTATCAGTATATTGTGATTGAAGTAACTTCAACCGTTTATCAATAGAAATTTTAGCGTCAGTAACGTATTTATATAACGTTTGTAATTTTTCTCGATACACTGTAAATAAAGTTTGAGTATCAATCAACTTACCTATCGTTGCTGTATCTTCATCCATGCTATCTAAATTAGTTTTAATCTCTTGATATACATTATCTACATCTAACAATGCTTGGTTTAAATTACCTTTCAAATCATCATCCACAAGATATTCACTGTTTAATACATCATATACATCATTTTGTAACTTACTGTGTTGGATAGTTAAATTGATAAAACTATTATTTAAATCTCGATACATTACTTGTTCACGTCTTAAACCACCGATTTTTTCTACATCATCTGCTGTTTGAGTAATCCATTCTCCGTCCCAATATCTGCGTAATACTGCAACATTAGGGTTTGATGTGTCATACCATAATGTATCGTTTTGTGGATTTTCTGGTGGTTCAGCACCTTTGAATATCTTACGTTCATAGTACTCCATTTTCCCAGCTACAACATCACTCACGATTGTGTTTACGTTGGAAATATTGTCGTTAAGTTTTTTAGTGATTTCATCAAGTTTTCTAGTAAAGAACTCTCTTAGTTTTGTTTCTTCGTATTCAATAACATTACCGAATGTAAATTCACTTTCATCTGCTAGCCAGTTGTACTTAATACCTATAACTTCTGCTTCTATATATAACGATGGTCTGAAATCTCTATCTTTTACCCTTACGATATCTCTTAGATGCACTGTTACATCGTTATAATATTTATGAATATCAATTGAAGATACTTCATAACTTATCGCTGCTTGATTACGTTTGTTGAGTTCTGTTTTAGCAAGTGTAGTCAAACGTTTAAGCGTCATGTTCTCATCGTTACTTTCAGGCTCATATACATCCCAAATATAACGGTTAGGTAGTCCGAAAATCTCTTGTGCTTCATCATCTACTACAACAGTTTCAATTCTTGAACCATCTTCTTTTTCAGGCCCTACTGCAAGTAAAGCAGTTTTGACTTCAGATAGATCAATCGTTCTTGTCATACCTGTTAAATCTTTACCTTTAGTGATTTCCTTACCTTTAAATAAGTTTTTAGGTTTAGTGATTGATACATAACGATGTTCAACAGTATGTGCGCCTAATTCAATATAAAAATTAGGGACCATGTCGTAAGTAGTACAAAGCATGTAAATTAAATCAAACGGATTTGTATGAGAAGTCCATGATGTTGTTCTATTGCCACCATATTCTGTATCATCAGATACTTCCCAACCTGTATCAGCAAGTGTTTTAAGTAACGCTTGTGTTGTTGTATGTGCTTCAAATTTACCAGGTTTAATAGGTTTAGCTGTTTTCAAATCTTCTAAATAACTAGCATTACATTCTATTTCAGTTGTACCGTCAAAGTTATCTGCAATGTGGATGATAATAAATTCTCTGAATATACCGTTGTTGTCTTGAGCAATAATTCGATTACGCTCTCTTAATTTCTCTGCTCGAGTATTTTCAATTGTAAAATCAAAAGTTTCTGTTTTTTCTTCTACATTCATACTCATTTCAGCATTAATCAATGCACCATCACTTTGACTAATAAAATCAATAATATTGTCATTAAAATCAAGTACATGTATTCCTACATTCTTCACTATCTAACCTCCAATCTATAAAAATCTGTCTTGCCAATACACTGTCGTGTCATATGTGTTTTTAGGATAAATCATACATTCATTCATCCCTTTATTTATGTTGAAGAAGTCACTACCAAATGTTTTTAAATCAAGCGCAGGCTCTTCATTAATTGTTACTGTTTTTTCTTTCATATTGATGTTGATTAAATCACCTTTTTTAATAATTAAATCTCTTGCTTTAGGTGGTTTGGGTAATATTTCATGATTATAACTACCTAATATCGTTGTTGGCATATGATAATTATTACCATTCTTAGCAATATAGATACTTACTGCTGATATAGGTCGTTGATAGAAGTTTCCTGCGTCAATGAATACTTTTTCTGTAACGTCTACTGGAGTTATTCGTTTAGGATAGTCTACTTCATCATATTTCCATGTTTTTATATAAAACTTATCTCCAATACGTTTTAAACGCATATAAATTACTATATGTTTCCATGTGTAAAACTTAGGTGCGTTTGTATAACTGTATATCTTCTTTTGATTACCGTTTTGGTCGAATAGTGTCACATGTATTGTGCCTATATTTTGCGTTGCTCTAGGGTTGCTATAACCAATAGAAGCAATCACACGGTTATCTGTGTCATATATATATTGAGTTGCATGTGTTGCACCTTTTTTACCTTGATTAACATGTATTTTAACTGTCGAACTAAAATCTTGAGTGCTTTTACCGAATGAATGCTTATATTCTGCACCATTCCATCCACTTGTACCTGTAATACTACTTTCATCAAGCATAAAAGCGTCTTTTGAAGAACTCATTGCCATAGCACCACCAACTGTTCCACCAGTTACATTGTCGTTAATAGTACCGTTAGTGACTTTAGTCCATCCGAAGAAAGAACGCATCTCATCATTGAATAAAGTCGGTGTATAATCTTCAACTTTCTTATCTAAATCATCATCGCCTATCATGAAATAATCTTCGTTATTCTTCGTGACAGAGAAGTAACTCGCATTCTTTAACGCTGTTGCTTGCACAATGATAGGACTGTCTGCTGTTCCTGTACTTACGACTGATACTTGGTCAGAAATAGCTGTGTTTTTAGTACCTTCGACTGCGTATTTGTATGGATCAAGTAATGTAACTTTTAAAGTAAGTTCAGCTTGCATACCTACATTTTTATCTAATTCAAAAGGTCCAGTAATATAAGCGTTCCAATACCAATTTTGACTTTCGAATTGTAATTTAATTGATTTATCACTATCCACTCTTTTTACTAAATCATTTATGATATCATCATGATTTTTTTGACCGTTTCTGTTTGTGTGAGTGTCATTCCTTACTATCAAAGGTATTTCAAATTCTAATGGACCTATCTTTCTATCTTTTAATACACCGCCAGTTCTACCTGGTACTTCTTCGACTTCTAAAGCATAATTAAAAGAGGGTATTTTGAACCCTCTTTCGATATAAATATCATCCACTTTTTTATCATTAATAATTAAAGCGTCGCTCAAAATATCCCTCCTAAGTCACACTAGGTTTAAATCTAGTTTTTCTATTTTTATGACGTTCTCTTTTATCAACGATTGTATTTACTTCTTCACCTAACGAATATCTATCAATCACATTAGATTTGTTTGCAATACGTTCATTACTATCTTCTAAGTTGAATAATGTAGAAATGATTGCGTCCATTTTCTCAACTAAAGATGTTAATTTAACATTTTGTTCTTTTAACGCTTGATATTCTAAATTTCTACGCATTTCTGTTTGTTGTTGTTTGTCTTTTTCTTCTCTAATACCATCTGCAAAGCGAGAGATAGCCTCGTATACTGCCGATTGAGTACGATTAAAGATATCACTATTAATAACACGTTCAATAGCAGCAATTGATACATCATTAGGTATGATTTGCTCGCCACCTCGTAAGTTCATGATTTCGCCACCTTTTTCAAACACAGTGGCGTAACCTTTACGAGCGTTGTTAGTACCTGTGGCGTAGCCATGACCATGACCGATAACTTGTAACATTCCAGTTCTACCGTAACGTTTTTTAGCGTAATTGATTGCTGCCATAGCATTATCTAAACCGTTCATAATATTACCGTGACCAGGTAATTTATTTGCAGCAAACGTTGGTGGGATAACTTGTAATAAACCTCTTGCTAGATTTCCTGTTCTATTGTTTATATCTCCAATGTTTCCTTGAACAGCGCCAGCATTACCGCCACTTTCCGTTTGTATTTGTCTTATCCAAGCATTTACATATGCTGCTGTTGTTGGAAGGCCATTTGCTTTTAACGCTTGTTTGATTTCAGGTTTCCATTTGTTTGCAGCTTTTGAGCCTCCACCTTTACTACCATTATGTGACTTCAACCATTTAACTGGATCGATAGAATGTCCTGTCATTGAGCCAAAACCGTGTTTATTCATTTCATAGTGTAAGTGAGGACCACTACTTGAACCTGTATTACCAGATATACCAATAGCGTCGCCTGGTTTAACACGTTGTCCATTTTTAACAAGCCACTTACTTAGATGTCCGAAGTAAGCATCATAAGGTTTTGCTCTTACGATAACATGTTTCCCAAAGCCTGATGCTGTATGTCTTGTTTCAACTTTACCACCCATCGGCGTTAGAACTTTTTCATAAATATATGGTAAGTCAATACCTGGATGCGCCCAGTTAAACGGATAGCCAGGTGGTGGTCCGTTTGGACTGTATCGAGTAGTAATGTTATCAAGATACTTAATAAATCGACCGTCGCCATCGCCACCAGAAACGTCATCTAACCAACCACCGAATAATGACTTAACGCCTTCTTTTAGTTGTTTCCACATTGCGTCCCAAAGCATTTTAGGAATTTCACCATTAACCATACTGAAATCAACGCCGAATTCTTTTAGGACTTTATTAACAAGTTTTCCAGGACTACCGACGTATTGTAATAAGTCGCCTGCTTTTTCTTTAGCCCATGTCCCTGCAGCACCTAAAGCGCCTTTAGTCGTGTTTATCATTTTCTTAGCGCCATCACTAAGTGATTTAACTGTGTGTTTAGCACCAGAGCCAATATCCTTAGTTTTATCAGTAACATATTTCCACGCTTCTTTTGCAGCGCCTCCAGCACCACCCGCGCCGAAACCACCTTGTCCCATCATTTCTCCAGCGTCAAATGTAGGGTGATTATGTTTTTTATGTTTCTTAGCGTCTCTTAGCATACGTTTTCTAACATCTGCACCACTATCTGTACCTCTAGAGAATTTAGGGATAAAACCTTGATTTCGGAGTTTTTGAGTGTTTCTACCACTTATAACTTTATCGCCTTTATCCAATGGAAAAATTACATCTTTACCAATAGGCGCAATGATTGATCCGTTTTTACGTTGCACCAACTCTTGATGTCCGTTTGATCCTGTTCCATTTCCTCTACCTTTGTCATTCAAAGTAGCTAGTGTAGGACGGTTGATTACACCATTTGATACAAAACTTTGTGAGCTTGCACCTTCTGTACCAGTAGAAAGTTTAGGTATTTTGCTATCTATACCTAATTTACCGCCTACCCAGTTTACAGCTTTGATTAATGCATTCAAACTTTTCTTGACTGCGCTTACCATTCCAGTAATATGACCTTTGATTTTTCCAATAATATTTTTAAGTCCGTTAGACATATTGTTGAACACCTTACGGACACTATTCCATAAACCTTTAGCCATGTTCACTGTTGTATTCTTGATGCTACGCCAAGTGTTTGACATAAAGCCTTTAACACGATTGAAAATAGTACGTGTGCCTCTATAAAGACTGTTGAATGTATTACGGACACCTGTCCATAAAGATTTGGCGAACTTAACTGTTGTATTTCTAATATTACGCCAAATGCTACTCATGAAACTTCTGATTTTATTAAAAATACTACGCGTTCCTCTTGATAAGCTATTCCACGTTGATTTTACGCCTGACCAAAGATTTTTAACTAATTTAATAGTAGTATTTTTGATAGCACGCCATACACTAGACATAAAGTTTTTTAGCTTATTAAAAATATTACGCGTTACTTTAGATAAACTATTAAATATATTTTTAACGCCACTACTTAAACCTTTAGCTAATTTTATTGTTGTATTTTTAATAGCAGTCCATGTTTTTGTCATCCACGATTTTAAAACACTTACAATTTTCTTAACGCCATTACTCATACTGCGAATAGCATTTATTACACCGTTTTTTATAGCATTCCACGTTCTGATTGAAATAGATTTTATGACATTCCACGTCGTAGAAATAAATTTCTTCAAACCACTAATCACAGTTTTAGCACCATTAACTAATGATCTAATAATTCTCAATACACTGTTCTTAATGGCTAACCATGTTTTTATAGAATTATTTTTAACGAAATTCCACAACGTACTAAAGAACGATTTCAAACCATTGAAACTCGCTTTCACTAAGTTAACTAAACTTTTAGCGATAGCAACTATTCCGTTCTTGATAGCGTTCCATGTTTTTATACTGGTTACTTTTATAAAATTCCATATACCCGAGATAATATTTTTAAGCGCTTGCATAGGATGTTGAATTGCAAACTTAATTGCATTCCATGTTACTTTTGCAGCGTTTTTTAAAGCATTCCAAATAGCAATAGTTGAGTTCTTGATAGCAGTCCAAATATTAATAATATACGGTTTGATAAATCCAAATACTGCTACTGCACTATTTTTTATTGCGTTCCATGCATTTATTACGAAATTACGGAATGTTTCGTTATTCTTCCATAAGTAAATAATGGCAGTCGTTAAAGCACCAATAACTGTTATTGCAATGCCAATTGGACCTGTCATAAATCTTAGTGCTAGACCTAAACCTCTAGTCGCAAGTGCAGCAGCTTTAGTAACGACTGACCATGCTTTAGTTGCAACAGTTGTTATTTTTGCTTGTATAGCTTGTCGTTTCATTCCTAGCGTTGCAAATGCGCCTTGCGCACCTAATAACTTCTCTGCACCTGTAACAGCAAGTAAAGCGCCTCTCATACCAGTTAAAGCACCTTTAACTAGGAATATTGGTTTAAGTAATAGTAAGATAGCACCTGTTAGAGCTACTGTTGAACCTAGTATTTTACCTATCATAGGATGTGTGTTAATCATGCTCGATAGCCAACCAGTTATAGCATTAGTTACCGACAATGTGACTGACGCAACGGGAGCCATACCTTTCACTAGCCCCCAAAGTACACCAGTGATGTTTTTAATTAATTGCCATACTTTAGGACCATTCGTTTCTAGGTATTCAACAAACTGTTTGAAACCGTCTGAACGTTTTAATTCTTCGCTCCACTTCCTGAAACCTTCCGTTACGCTTTCTATACCTAGTAAAACGTTGTGAGAATGTCCACTAAATGCACTGAATAGATTGAATAAACCAGCAAATACATTACCGAATATTCTTCCAACAATAGGTAAGTTAGTTTTAGTGTATTCAACAAAACCGTTTATCGCTTTAGAGCCTTCAACACTATTTGCCCATTTTCTGAACGATAAAGCCATATTTTCAAAGCCTTTTGATGCCCACACGAATAATGGACTTAACTTGTTAAATACAGCAGTCGTACCGTCTACAAAATGATAAGCACCTTGTAATAAATGGCCGAACGCTTGTGTTCCTTGTGTATTTAGAATATTGAAAGCAGTTTTTGCATTAGCTGAAGTTTTAATCCAATTTAACATCTTTCCACTCATGCCTTCTATTTGTCCTGCTGTTCGTGTTAAGAAAGGATTGAGGTTAGATAAAGAAGTTCTAGCAATATTAATACCATTACTAAGTGTGTTGAAAATTTTAGCTTGATTTTGAGCGATAAGTCCTTCCCATTCGTTTTTCAAACTACTTAACACACTTTGATAACGTCTTGTTTCATTAGTTAGTGCTAATTCGCCATCTTCTAGTTTTTTAAGTGCATATGTTGCTTGACCTGCAAACACATTAATAGCGCCCATACCAATACCAAATGCGCCACCTAGACCGATAGCACCACCAGCTAATGATGTGAGCATACCGCCAATACCAGCACCAGCACTTACGACTGAACCCATGATAGGTACTAAGTTGGCAAATTGTGTAGCCATGACTTCACCGACTACACCTTGTGTAATTTCGCCTAAACTTCTTAATGTAGTAGCGATACGATCCATACTACCTCTAGCACCTGCAAACCCTGCTCCCATTAGAGTAGTAGCTAATCTCACTTTACGTTGTGACCTAGCAACTTCATCTAATTCATCTGAAAGCTCATCTGCTCGACCTTGTGCAATTTGCATAGCGATACTTTCTTTTAAAATATCGTTACGCAATTTGTCGGCTTGTCTACTTGTAGAACCATGTGCTAATGAAACTTCTTTTAAATTTTGTTTAAGTAAGCTAATGTTAGCTTTTGATTTAGTGATAGTATAGTTCATTTCTGTTAAGTGATCTTTGTAGTTATCAACTGAACGTGTACCTTGTTTAAAAGCGATTTCACTAAGTTTTGCTCTGTTTTTAAGTTCACCTAAGCTATTCTTTACTTGGTCACTTGAACGATTAAATTGCTTGTAAGCTAATTCTGTCTCTTTTAATTCACGATTATAAGTAGAAAGTTGATTTTCTGCTTGTTGTACTGCTCTTGAGGCACTATTAAGCTTTCTTTTTTGTTCTTCAGTAACCACATTAGATTTACTGATTTCACTTCTAACATCTTCCAAGCTATCTTGTCGTTTTTTAAGTAAACCCTCTTGTGCTGTGATTGCTTTACCTAAATCTTTTTCTCTGTTTGCTAATTGTTCAGCGCTTAACTCATTTTTCTTGAATTCTGAGCGTTGAGAGCGTAAAGATTTATTGATGTTCTTTAGTTCTCGTTCTAATGTTCTTGAGGAGGCTTTTATGGGGTCGACATCCATCGAAACCTCTGCACCTAAGTTAAAATCTGCCATTATTCCACCTCCTTATTTTTAAATTAATGCCATCATTTGTTCAGGACTTAATGCTCCTGCTTTAGCCACTTTAGAAGCCTTACGTTTACGTTTTTTCGTATTGAAGTATTTATCGAAATCTTCCATAACAATTGCGTCAACTTCATGTGGTTTGTATTGTGCATCTTCGATAAAATGACGGTAAACCAGATAAATATCTTCGACTATTTCGTCTGCTGTTTTGTCTTTGTTGTAGTCGCTTTTTTCTTTGACTTTCCCGCGTCATTACTAGCGAAGATTTTGCTATAAGTATCTGGCAAACTGTTTTCGACTTCTAAACCGTCAAACACTTCATCAATCGTGAATTGATTGTCGAATACTTTAACTAATAAATTTGCGAACTCGTCATAAATTTCAAAATCTTCATCGTTGCCTTCTTCTTTGATTTGCTCGTTTAGTTCTTCTGATTTATTTAAGAACTCTTTATACTCATCTGTTGCTTCTAGCTCGTCTAGTTCTTGATATAATTTTTCTGCTTCTTCATCCGTCTCTACATCTGCTAATTTATTCTCTACTTTTTCAATTTTGTTTAAGATTGAACGATGTTTACGGTATAAGTTTTGTAACTCGCCGATTGTACTAAAACCTGTTTGTAATTTTTGCTCGAACTCTGCTTGTGCTTTAACTGCACCTAAATTCAATTTATCTTTAACAAATGTTTTGTTTTTACCATCAATTTTTAAAATTACTTTAGCCATTCAAACTACTCCCTTATCAGTTATTTTTGTATACAAAAATAGGCGACTTATTACAGTCGCCTTAAATCATTTATGCAGCTGGTGTATTGTCGGCAGTCGTCACTGCGTCGTCACCATGAATTGCTTTATAGAAATCTTCTTCGTTGAAATCTGGATCTGCACTATGAATACGTGCAAATACTAATTTGTCATTATCACGTTGTACGAATGAACCTTCCATTTCTACTTGGTCTTGTTGCTCTGGACTATCTTCCATAGTAGATGCACTTGTATTAGGAATATTGAAGTTACCACGAGTTAACCCGTAGTAGATGTAAGAACCATCATTGCAACGATACTTCCATGAAACTGATAAATATGGAGGTACTAAATCAGAAGTGTATAATTCCATACCTTTGTCAACTTTTACTCCTAAGAACTGTTCACGTTCTTCTTTGTTTAATTCCATTAAGTTTGCTGTAACTGTTGCACCAGTAATACCACTGAATAAGTTTAATTTTTTAACTCCATCTGCATATACTGGTTCGTTACCTTGTTCTAATTCTAATTCGATTTCTTGTAAGCCTGGAACGTCTGTTAAAAGACCTAGTTCAAAACCATTACCTGCTTGACGACGCGCTTTGAAACCTTCACATGTAATTGCTACTTTTTTATCTGCCATTATTAATTACTCCTTTACTGGTAAAATTATTTCGTATTCATTCATTTGATTAAAAAGGCCGAGTTCCTTATCTTTCGAAAGGTCTCGGCTTATCACTCTGCCATTGTGTTGTTTGATAATGTCGTTCACATACTCACTTACTGTGTAAGTGGTATTGATGTCATTACCAAACGTTTCAATTGCAAATAAAAAGCGATAGTATTCACTATCGCCATCTCTGTATATTGTGTTTTGTAATAAAATTTCTGTAATTCTTATTAAAGGTGTGTATTCTGCTTTTTGATAGTTTTCGGGAATTTCAAAATTAAATATTTTAGGTTGCTTACTAGAATTGAGTGATCTCTCTAACTCTTTATCGCTTTTTAACCACGAGTATATACGTACGATAGGGTGTCTAGTCGACATCGACCATGTTCCTTACTGCCTCTTTATATATTGCAAGAATTGGGGCTTTACTCATTTCTAATGAACGTCGCATAAAGTGTTGTGGTGGTTGTCCCATAGAACGATTAGAGGGACGAGTACCGACATCGGGAAAGTGGATATACCAACCAGCATCTTTACGTTTACGACCTTTATCAAAACCAACTGTTTTAGTTGGATTAAGTTCATCACGACTAAAATTAGATATTTTTAATACCTCTACTGCATGTGTCGAATGAGTTTGTCGCTTGTGTACTGGTGTATTAGCCTCAATGTTAGCTTTGTAGAGTTTTGCAGCCTTTGTTACTGCCTGTTTTGATTGCTTTTCACTATTGATAACTAATTTTCTAATTTTATCTGATATATCCTTGTCACTGTCGTAACGTTGTTTAACCATTACTCTACCACCTCGCATTTCAACATTTGACGCTCTAAATCTTGTAAGTCTGTTTCAATATATTTAATTTTGTAATCTTTCCCTTTGAATTCAACTATCATATCTGACTGTATATCAGCCTTTTGTCTATAACGGATAATAAAGTCGATTGTTCCTTTTCTTGCCTCTAGGCCCATTTCTCTAAATTCTTTTATTGTGGTTTTTGACACTTCGCAATAAGGAGTGGCAATCAACTTCTTATCTGTTACATAAACACCTTCATCATTGACTGTTTCAGTTTGGTCATAAATCTTTATTCTATGTTTGAGCCTTCCGATTTCCATAAAGCATACGCTCCTCTCAAACTTTGAATAAGTGCTAGTGATGAAGGTGCTACATTGTGCTTAGCGAATTGACTTGTAGTTGATCTATTCTCGTAGTGGTGGCCAACTTGGTTAATCACAGCTAAGTTATAAAGTGCATTACCTTTATAAAAGGCATTTGCTTTGCCATAACCACTTACAGCACCTTGTATTTCTTGTTCAGATGCTTGTATCAACCCTAGAATTTCATCATCATCAAAATCATGGTCAACTCTTAAACGATTTTTAACTTCTTCAAGTTCCAAAGTAAGCATTTAATCACCTACTTTTTCTCTTTATTATCAATACGTTCTAAGAAAGGACCTTTAAATCCTTTTTCACTCAATGTTTTCTCTACTATATCAGCACGTTTTACCGTCATTTCGACTTCTTCGTTCTTTTTAAGTACACGCTTAAACTCTAAATCGTTATATTGTCGTTTAACTTTAAAATTCGCCATTATTTAGCCTCCTTTTATGCGATAGGTTCAGAATTTGTAGTTTGTAAATCAACTACTACTGCTGCTTTATGGTCTAATAGGCGTGCGTCTTGTCGTACTGCAACCATTAAGCATTCACCGAAGTGCATATAGTCAGTCCATGCTGCTTGATATTGAGAACGGTCAAATAAAGTGATAGCATCTTTCAAGTTACCAAAGATAAGTGTATTTGCACCATTTTCTCCAAGCATTTCATCAGGTAAAATTACCACTTTACCACCTAATAAACGTTGAGCAGTCGCTTCTTTAACGTCTGGTTGTAATAAATATCTATCTTCTCTATCTGCCAATTTATCGATTGTATTAAATGCTGTTTGAGAGACAATCGCTACATTATGTTCATAGTTAGGGATAACATGTTTATTAATAGCGTCTTTCAATCCATCTACAACTTCTTTAGATGTTGCTCCTGTTACAGTTTCAGAAGGAATGCGTGTATTTTCTCCTTCTTCACCAGGCCCACCATTTTTAATTAAATCAATAATTGCTGCATTACGAGTTGCTGCAATTGTACGTGCTAACCATTGTTTCAATTCTCCTAATACATCAATTTGTGAATCTTCAATAGCTTCACGAGAAATTCTGAAATATCCACGATGAGTTTTAATATCATACGCTAGTTGGAAGAATGGTTTAACTGCTAATTCAGGGTTTTCAGCTAGTTCTTCAACAACTGGTAAAGCTGCTACACTTGATTGACGTACTACTGGGAATTTACCTGATCCGTTTTTAACTTTCTTCACTGTTACATATTGATCTAAGTTAAATTCAACTTCTTTTAACTTTAAAATGTCAGTTACAATTTCTTCTGGGATAACAACAAAACCAGAATCAGTTTTTAAGCTACCACCTGGAATATCTGCTCGTGTTTCGATATAACGCTTAAAGTCACGAACTTCTTTGCTATCCTTAGATTTGCTACCTTCTGTTGCGCGAGGTGCAAAAGGTGAAACACTACGTTGTTCTCCATTAGTTGAAGATGTCGAAGTAGAATCATTATCTCCTTTATTTTGTTCATCATCTTTTTTAATTTCATCTTCTAATTTAGTGATTCGTTCATCTAATTTTCTAATTTGTTCCACTAAATCAATTGCTTCTTTTGGCTTTTCGTTATCATATGCTTCTTGCGCTCTGATTTCTAAATCTTTTCTTTCAGAACGTAAACCTAATAAAATTGTTTTTTTGTTCATTATTGAACCTCCTAAATTTAGTCATAAAAAATAAGCACCATTCATTGAATGTGCTTTATGAGTGTATGATTTGTGGCGTTCACCTTCGCCAAGTTAAATATTCATCATTTTTAATGCTGCATTAGCTTTTTCCATTAATCTACGTTGTTCAATTTGCTTTTGCTCATTCTCTTTAATATTTTTGATACTTCTTAAAGCTGGTGCTACATCAGTATCTTCGTAAGCTGGATAAGTAACAATGCTCACATCGAATAAAGAACGGATTTTGTTTACTGTACGCTTAAATATGCCATCTTCACGTCGTTCAAATTCATCTCCATCTTCTTCAATGGTGAAACCGAATGAACATTGATTAATATTTCCTAATTTAATGTTTTCATATAAGTCTCTAGCATACGATGTATTAGGTAGTTCACATCTGAAACGTAAACCAACATCATCTACTTCAAGTTTTAATGTGTCAGCTACTGTACGACCTAAAACATAACTGGAGTTATGATCAATTAAACATCTCACATCAGATAAATCTGCATTTCTTAATGCTTCTGGTGAAATAACTTCTACAAATTCTCCTAATAAATTACTTTCTCTATTAAATTTCAGAGCATAACCTTCAACAATCATATTCTCATCATCTTTAGCGATAATATTATCACTCGTTCTGAATTCCGTGTTCATCATTTCCACCTCCCTTCAACTGAGAAAGTTGAAATTGATTAGCATATTCTAATGAAACATGGTTTAAATCTACTCTTGGTATTTGTCCTAAGCCTTTAGGTAAAGGTATCAAACCTAATTCTTTACGATACTCATCTAAAGAAATGCCACCGTTATTTAATTGACTGTTTAATGTTTCTACATAACTATCCCAATCAATCTTTCTAAAGCCACTTGTATCAAACATGAATTCCTTATTATACATTTCTTTTTGAGTAACCAACTTAAAATCTAATTCAGAGGTCCACATCTTCATGTATCCTCCTAAACAATTCATTAGATAATCATTGTTTACATCTTTCAATGAAGTATTATTCATTTCAATTCCAAATTTCGATAAAGGAATTTGAAAAGCTTTAGCAATGGCTTTGGTACTTAAATCATTTTCATTGATAGCTTTCAATACATCGGTACTAATCTCTAATTGTTCATATTCCATAGTGGAGTCTAAAACTAATACTTTACCTGCTTGATCTTCACCACTGTTTGCTTTTTGCCATTCTTCTTTAATTTTATTTCTAGCTTCTGGTGATAATTTCCCATCTTTCATTTTTAACAATGAGCCAGCTTGAGCGCCATTAGTGAAAAAATTAGTAAAGAACTTTTTAGCAAAACGTTGTGCATTAATATCTTCTTTTAAAGCATCAATAACAGATAAACCATTTAATCCATCACTAGAAAAAGGTTTAATGTCTATAACATCTGAAAAAGGAACTTCTAACAATTCACCATCATTGTCTATTTCGTAATAATTTTCACCTTTATCATCTGTTTTTAAATGACACCTACTCGTCTTTATATGATAAAGTTCATTCACTCCACCTTGTGGATTGCGTTCGATTTTAATATAACCGTGTTTAGTGAGTAACGCGTTTAACATAGTAATGAATTTAAGCATATAACCATTGTAATAGGGATTAGGTTTTTTATTGAGCAACATTTCTAATCTATCTCTTTCACTTGCTACTCCGTTTTTCAATACCTTGATATCTAATTTAGCAATATCACGTGAAATTAAAGTAACTGCAGTCCATATATCACTATTCATCAAAGTTTCATAATCTTTCCATGAAATCTCATTTAACGGAATTGTGTTATAAGGGAAAATAGTTAAATCTTTTTCAGTCAAAGTGCTTTCTTCAGGTAGTGATCTAGTTTCGAAGAAAATACCCACAGTTCACACCTCCTTTTATTTAATTGGTTGCTGTGATTTCTCGAATTGATAAATTAAAGAAATCACAATAAGTGTTACTCCCGTTGCTAATAATCCAATAATATAATCAAATTTTAAATATATTGATATATTCAGTAATGTTAATCCTAATAAAAAAAGGATAGCTACAAGATTGTTAATCAAGAACTGTCCTAATGTTTTCAATGTATTCACTTATATTCCTCCTAAAATCCGAAGTCATCAGATAAAATATAGTCTTGCAAACTACTTTCGAATTCGTAATTCATAGCTAATGTATAAGCAGTAACTAATGCAACCAACGCATCTATTTTATTTCTGTTCATTTGTTTATCCAGCAAAATATTATTGTTGTTATCAGTTTTAACGATAGCGTTGTTAATCGCTAAGTTTAAATTAGGGTTATTTTGATGTTTAATTTTGTTCTCAAACACATCTAATCGAAACTGTTTTAATGCTGGTGACATATGCTTGTAGTTTTGGGGTACTTCAACTAACAAATAATCTGTCTCATGTTCCATCTTAGTTACAAATGCCGAAGCACTCCAACTATCATAAGCGATAGCTTTCACATTTAAGTTATGTTCTTCAATAAATTCAATTAAATAATCTATCACTTGTTCATAATCTATAATTCCTGACTCTGCACGGGTAAGTGTAGCCATATTAGTGTCAATCAATCTCATATAATCAATTTTATCAGCTTGAGATTTCTCATATAATGAATGTTTAGTACCCACAAAAACATGTGAATCAACATAATACTTTCTGTCATCTGTTGGATATATAAAACTTAGTGCGGTTAAATCTTCGCTTCTTGATAAGTCGACACCTATATAAACATCTCTACCATCAATTTCTAATGGTTTCTCAACATGACCTTCAATCCAATCGTTATAAGGAATATAAGTATCTTTACTAGCTTGTCTCCACATATTAAAGTTTTTTACTAGTATTCCATGTAGACCTTGATTATCCATACCTTCTTGAACTTCAGCTTCCAAATTACGCTGTAATACTGCTCTTAAATCATCTAATTCAAATAGCGGATTAGATTTAATCCAAGTTTCTGGCTTATGCACCTCATCTTCGCTATCTTGTTCTGCTACATAAATGAAATAATTCTCATTCACAACTTCTCTTGATAACACTTTAGTTACATATTCATATTCTTCAAACATGGGACTATTTAAGTTATTACCTGCTGTAGAAATAATAATGAGTGAAGGATTATTAAGTAAAACCTGGCCACGTCTTAAAGTTTCGTACATTCTTCTATTTTTAGCTTCATGAAATTCATCAATAATAGCATAACTAAATTGATAACCTTCCAAGTTACTTGCTTCATTCGAAACTGCTTTAATTTTACTCTTGTCTTGTAGGTTTGAGATTTCTTTTTTACTTTCAGTAATTTTAGTGAGTTGTTTTACCTTTGGTGACTTCATTCTGACTGATTCCACCTGTGATATTGTCATATCATAAGCTATACTTGCTTGTTCTCTTGAGTTTGCGCTTAATCCTATCAGCCTTTCGTTTGCAGGCTCTTTCCCTATTAACAATTCATATAATGACAAACCACTAATTAATAATGTTTTCCCATTCTTACGACTCATTGAGATATAACCTTTAGTGAAACGTCTGTTACCTAAATGGTCTTTCCAACCCATTAAACTACCAGCAATAAATTTTTGGAAACCTGCTAACTTCATCGGTTTTCCAGATTTAGGATCTGGCAACATTTCTAAGAACTTAATAACTTTTTCTGATTCTTCCACATCAAACTTATATTTGAAATTATCTGTGTTTAAATCTTTTAAATGACGCTTACACGCTTGAATATTCTTTTGGCTCGCTAATACATTTCCTTTAACAACTTCTCTAGCATATTCAGTTACTTGATCTATATTATTTGCCATTTATCATTTCCTCAAATTCATCCGTTTCTTTTTTATCTTCTTTAGGTGTAAAGATTTTCAATCTTGCATCAATACTTAATCCAATCTTAGGTGCGATAGAATTAATTTGTGCTAACGCATCTCTTTTAATTGCATGATTCTGATTGAGTTTTGTACCTCTTTCAGTTTCAATAATCGCATCTCCTTCATTCATTCGAATAGTTGCATTGACATAATCTGAAAATGCTTGACAATAAGCTGATACTAACGCTAAATCGAGGCTAGCAATAGGCAATTCAGAAAGTAAAGGAACAATTCGCTTGTATTCTTCTTTTGCTTTATCATCAAGCCAATAAGGAGGATCTAAACCTATCTTTTGTAAGCTGTTGGCCTTTTCCTCAGATGCTTTACGTTTTTCTCGTTCTAATACTGTCAATTTCCCTTTTCGTTGGTCTAACGTTTTTCGACTTTTTCCCATTTACTTCACCTCATTTCTATAAAATTTATGCGTTTTCCCACATTTTCAAGATTTTATTGATACTTTCACTGAAAGAAAAGTGGACGAACGATATACAAAAATCCAAGTCATAGGCGGTGTTTTTTCGCACCCCCTTTTGAACTTATATTCGCGAAAGCCCAAACTGCCATCTGCCTTTGAAATCTAGCAGGGTGATTTTTCCTTCTCTCAGCAATTTCTCATCTCGTTCTTTTATTGTATTGTGTCGAATACAACTTGCGACAAGATTATCTAGATCCAATCGTTTCTCATAGTCATACTTAATAGGAATGAAATGGTCTACGACTTCATATCTTTTAACAATTCCTTGGTTTAAACAATACTGACATAATTCGTTATCTCTTAAAGCTGCTGTACGTCTCACTTCTCGCCATGCTTTGCTGTTATAAAAGGTGGCAATAGGCTTTTCTCTAGCATACCTACTTTGCGCATAGCTATTCCTAGCTTCATTAACAAGATAGGAATGTTTCTCACAATATGATTGATTGAAGTTAATTAATTGATTACATCCAATCTTATTACATTTCTTTTTCGGAATAACTTTCACTTCTTTCAAGACAAAAAGAAAAGAACAAACAACAATGAAGTTGAATGTTCTTTCTGATTGTTAGATATTATTATCACAATTCAATTATAATATTTATTTATTCATATACAAAATTAATGTTGATGTTGCTTATCTTGTTGAAGTTGTTGAAGTTGTTGATTGTGTTTATCTTGTTGTTTTACATACACATTTACAATCTCATTAATTCGACTATCTAAGTTTGTTCTTCCAATGTTCATTATCTCTCGAACATCTTTAGGTTTCTTTCCTTTCTTGAATAAGTAAAGAATGTTTAAGTTCATATCATTATTAATGTTATGTTCATACTTATCTATAAACGATACAACTGCTATGTGTTCATCATGTATTCTTGATAGTACATAATTACGAGTAGCAATCGCTTGTACCTTATCTGTTGTCTTACCTTGTGGTTTTGGCATAGCTGCATCAATACCATACTGTGCTGTACCATTACTATCTTGAATGTACCCTTCATCTATAAGTATGTTCTTACGCCAATGATAGCTATATATCATGTCCCTAATTTGTTCGTGTGTGTACAAGTGATTACCTCCATTACTTAAAATGTTTCTTTGCTCTTTGTATTTCAAACTCCACATCTTCTATATCGCAATCTCTCACGTACTTAGTGAATAGGTACACATTCGTATATCTCTGTGCGTCTAACTCCTGACGTAAGACTGTGTTGTTACCTATCGCTACGAGTAGAAATATGCCGAGTATAATGGTTAGTGCTATCCACACTACTCACTCACCTCCACCCTAATTTTATTCAAATCAATCTGATCCCACTCACTAGCAAAGTCACTCGGTGCAGTATCAATATCGTCTTCGCTTTCTAGCTTGATGATGAGTAGTTTAATAAGTAGGTATAGTAATTCTGCAAATATAAGATTAATTAATATGCGTTTAATCATCTGCATCATCTCCATGTTCGATATATTCTATAACGTGTTCTAATGCTGATTTATAAGTAAGTGTTATTGAATCTTCCTGTTTTGATTCTTCAATATCGCTAATTACACTTTTTAATTTTCCGATTACTTCTTCACTACTTTTCATTCCGTTCACTCCTTATCCAGCTTGTTATTCTCGAATTGTTTTCTTTTACGTTCTTCAAATTCCTTACGTTTGTTCCTAGTCTTCTTAGCAATCTTTTTATATTGACGCTCTTGTTCGGTATTTTCTAAATACATTTTGACAATCATTCCAATAATTATAGCCAATAATGTTAAAGCAAATACGATTATGAATAAATCAGTCATTCCGTTCACTCCTTAACTCTAGGTCTATCTCTATGAATTTTATTCATACTCACCCAAATAGTTTGTAATGCATAATACTCTGCTTCTAACTGTTCAATATAACTTTCATTAGCGTCATCGAACTTTGCGTGACTTATTTTTTCTTCAATATATGCTTTTGATATGCCAACACTTTCATGTAGCTTTTTAAATTCTCGTTTGTAATAATCTTCCATTCTGTTCACTCCTTATCCCAATCTATCTTGCAAACGATATAGTTTTCTAAGTTGTAATCTATCGTGCTGGCTTAATATACAGTTTGCTTTCTTCTTAGCTTCCTCCCTATCCTCTGCCTCTACCAACGTCATGTGTACATTCTCTCTAGGTTGTTCTACATTTACATGCACATAACCTGTGCTATCTGTGAATTCTCTGATTAGGAATTGTGGCATTTTTCAATCGCTCGCTTTACTAAATTTCTGATGTAAAAGAATATTTTTTCGATTAGACTTCGTAATCGTAAAAAATAATATAGATTTAACGTTGAATTGGAATAGTTTAATTTATGTTTCACTTCCCCAGCACCTCTTTTACATTAGTTTCGTATGTTCCGATATTACGTCTTACAAATTCAGCATGCGCCTCTCCGATTTTATCTTTCATCACTTGTCTGAATATACTTTTGAATTCTTTCTGAGTTTTATGAGGTATTTCCAATATCTCTGAACTATCTTTATCAAGTGGTAATAAACAATCAAACTTCATTTTATTTAATTGCTTAAATCGTTCTTCCATATACGTAAAGTGCATAGCCAATTTTGCATCAGACAATTCTTTTAATTGTTGTTTAGGCATGTTGAAACTTCCGATAAAATTACTCACTTTATCTACTCCTCGTTACTCCGTTTTACTTCTCGTTACTTCTCACTACTCTTTGCGTAGTATTCTTTTAATCTCTGCTACTATGTCCTTAGTATCCTGTTGATCCAAATCCGTCTGTCCCTCTCTCTGACACATAACTAAACTCCTCTACTTCTTTTAACTCTGGTGTCCAAATAGGTACGATAACGAGTTGTGCGAGTTTGTCGCCTTTTTTAATAACATAGCTTGTGTTTCTCGGTTTAAAAATATCTAGCGGATTAGAGCTTTGCTTATCAATTGGTTCGTTAAAACTTCCATCATCGATTGTTTCATCTTTTATATCTTTATAGATAAATTCATCTGCATTTACTACTTCAATATCATTCTTAATATTAATCTTCATATTGCCTTGAAAACCTGCGTCAATCTTGCCTGTTTCAATCACTAAATGTGTTTTACTACTTACACCACTTCTTGATGTTAATAGCCCTACATACCCCTCTGGAATGTTCACAGCGATATCTGTTCTAATCTTTGCTTTCTCTTGTGGCTCAAGTATCACTGTTTCTGCTGCGAAGATGTCATACCCTGCATCTAATCGACCACGTTTAGGTGTAGTTGCGTCTTTTGATAACTTTTTAAATTCTAATGTGTTAGTCATTTATTGTTCCTCCTTAGTAGGTATATCCCATTGTTTTTGCATTTTCTTTACTTCATCAGTAACTTTTCCCAACACTTTTTGTTCACGTTTTTTATCTAACTCACTAGCGTTAGGACGTTGAATATAATATTGCAAAGCATGTTTGATGATTTGTTGTTCTCTATATTCGTTACTCATCACTACCACGCTCCAAATCACTTATTTTATTTTTAACAGCTTTAAATGCAGTCAATAAGTTTCCAAAGTATTCAAATTGACTAGGTCTTTCTACAAAATCTTGTCTAACAGTTAATAACTCAATTTTGTCTAATGTATATTCCTTTATCTCATCAAACGCCTTTGCCTTTCTTTTAGCATCTTGCCATTGTTCAAAATAAGTATCTACTTGTAATCTCAACGCTTTTATATCTTTTAACAGTTCATCATAACTTTCTTGTGATAACTTAACTTCTGCCATTCCTATCCCTCATTCCATTTAGAATTCTCTTTCAATAGTCCTGCGTCCCTTAGATCATCATTCAAACTACGTTGTCCGTCCTCGTACCATACATTAGCGAGATACCTACCGAACACATCACTCTTGTACGTCTGAACATAGATATCTTTATGTTCTACACATTCTCTAGTGAACGCTGTTGCCTCTTTAAACTTATCCTGTCCTCTTTCTGGCGTATCGACACCTAGCAAACGTACACGACGTTTAGCGTAGGTATCAAAGCCATAATCGAGTAATATATCCAAAGTATCCCCGTCAACAACATTGGTGCATGTTGCTTTGTAGGTGTAGAGATTGTTGATGTCCAATTAGTTATCCTCCAATTCTCTTTTATACACAATAACTGCACTTGGGAAAGGTGCACTGTTTTTACTGTTACCGAATTTCAAACGACCTCTTAGAAATCTAATATCATCTGCTTTATCGAAAATGAAATCGTGCCAATAAGTTGTATCTGTTCTTGCTGGTATCAAACAAACGACCGTTGCTCCATTTAAATTTTCTTCGTATGCTTTCTTGATCCATTTTTTAATTTCTCTGCCATAAGGTGGGTTCATGAACACAACTTCATTTGACCAATCTTTACTCAGTCCATCATTTTCAATAGTGAAATACTTGCTACACTTAGCATTTTCATCTGTCGCACATGGATCTAGAGTGAAATTAAATTCATCATTCAACTCATCAAACAAATTTTGAGGTGTAGCCCATTCATTCGAATTACTACTATAATGAACATTCATCTCAAACACTCCCTGTTCCTTTTTATGTCACACTCACTAACTTTCATTGTCACTCTACTTCCTGCTACCTTAACCACAAAGCCTTTGACACCTAACTCACGTAACTCGTGCTGTATTTGTGTAGGTGTCTTGCCTTGTGTAGCATAGCGATAGCGTTGGTTAATTGTGTTGGATAATATCATGCGTTCAACTCCTCATATTCGTCTGCCCACATGAACGCTCTATATCCAATTGAGTGATAGTTTTGTCGTAAATTATTACAACATTCACAAATCGTATTCCTGTTATATAAAGTCACTTGCTCAGCTTCTCTTGTGCTTTTAAATTCATCTAACAATTCGCCATGTTCTCCGATAAAAACAACGCCCCTGCGTTTACTTTTATGACCAGTAAGACGACCTAATTCTTCTCTAGAAGTTTTTTCTAAATTACTCGCTCTGACATCGTATTTCAGTCCATTTTTTGCATGAATAACATCGTCTTTATCTAAGTTTCCGTAGAACGCTTCATAAACAAGCCTATTAGCCCGATAATGTTTCTTTTGATATTTGATAGATGGATAACCTTTTTGACTAAACACAAAATAATAACGCCAACCTGAATTAGTTTTAGTTCTAAATCTAGCATGATCACTTACATATAAGCCTTCTAATTTAGTTTCACGCCAAATTTCGTTAGGTATTTCTATTTGCTGGATAAGTTGACGTTTCTCTTTAACAGATAAAGGTTCTCTAACGAAGTAGCACTCTAACTTTTGATTATACGTTTTGTTTTGAATATATCTTGTAAGTGATGATGGTATAATACCTAATACTTTATGAGCATATTCAGTTGAAATGCGGGTAAGCCGATTAAATAATGGCTCCCACATATATACTGGTAATTTCTTTGCCATGCTTAGTCCTCCGTTCTCCATTCCCTTGATCTTTCGTACATATTTTTTAATTCTTTATCAACATCAATTCCTAAATGGTTTTCAAGTTCCAACATTTTTTGTTTACTTTCTCCTTCTAATTGACTTCTTAATATTCTCCAAGCTTCGTACATCAAATTGGCATCACTAAATTGATCGACCATCGCGAAGAAGTCTTCGTTGTCCATATAAATACTTTCTTCTTCATCTTCAGAAAACGGAGTAAATGTTGAAGTTATTTGACAAGCGTTTTGTGAGATATACCAAAAATCTACATCATATGCCATTT
>OBVT01000092.1_pt1 | contig 32582 bp, 32 predicted proteins | sample 1476231 | NCBI WGS metagenome assembly OBVT01 (sample SAMEA2580031, study PRJEB22360) | human gut metagenome | reverse complement strand
TGTAATCTTATCACAGTTAGGAATGTAGAAAACCCCGTCAAACCAGTGGGCATTGATGACCGTTTCAGCAGTATCAGCGATCAACTCGCGAGATGGCAAACTATAACGCATCCCGATATGGCCCATAGCGATTCCGTCATCGACACCGATGGTATTAAATTCAAAAGGAATCCCACCGGCCTCGCGAATAGCTTCCTTGGCAATATCTGCTAATTCACGTAAGTGAACATGCCCTGGAACGATATCGATATAGGAGTTACAAATTGCTATAAAGGGCTTTTGCATATCTTTTGCTGATTTTACTTGCCCTGTTGCATAGAGGAGACCACGCGCTGGTGCTCGGTCGATCCCCATTTTGATCATATCACTTCTCATCTTGTTCTCCTTCTAGTACTTCATTTCTACCTCCTAATCTTACCACTTTGGCATCAATTGTCAAGAACTTTCAGAAAATTTATACTATTTACGATACATAAAAAGCCTGGTCTCCCAGACTTTAGTTTAGTTTTTTTGCTTTTTTTCGATCTGCCAGAGCCGAAGTTGGTAGCAAATACCACTCACGACAAGGCTAGAAATAAGACCAATCCAATAGGCATAGGGACCAAGATTGGTCACATGATCAAGGAAAATCCCTAAAGGAATAGAAATACACCAATAGCTAAAAACTCCTAATAAGAAAGGAACGGTTGTATCCTTATAGCCCCGCCAATTGAAAGCGGAATGTATAAAGAAAGACGAGGGTGACAATCGAAAAACCAAAGGCTGTCAGCCGTCCCAAACGGCAATATTGTTTGACCACTTCTGGTCTTCCTGCTCCCAATTCGTAAGATACGATAATAGCCATGGTGCTCGAGATACTAACCGGGAAAGCATACATCAGGGTAGAAAAATTCATGGCCGATTGGTGACTCGCAATGGTAAGTGATGGGAATTTTGCCATTAACAAACCAACCAGCGAGAAGATGATGACTTCTGCAAAAACAATTCCACCGATTGGAAGCCCAAGGCGCAATATTTCTTTCATCCCTTTAAAATCATAAGGTTGTGGCTTCCACAATTGGAAAGATGCTACCTTAGGGTGCTTGCACAAGATCAAAACTGCAATAGCCAGCAAGACCCAGTAGGCCAGAGAGGTTCCAAGACCTGCTCCCGCTCCTCCCATCTCAGGAAAACCAAATACCCCATAGATCAAGATATAGTTAAAACAAGCATTCAAAGGCAAGAGCAAGAGCATCAAGTACATCGATAGTCGCGTCATTCCCAACGTATCAAGGAAGGTCCGCACGATACTAAAGAGCAACAAGGGTAAGATTCCTAGAGAAAGGAAATATAAGTAGCGAATGGCTATTTGAGCAACAACATTTTCTAAGCCGATCTGCTTGAGAATCATGGGTGCAATCCCCCAAACAAAGCCTATTAAGAGAATGGCCATACCAAATGACATATAGAGGAATTGGTAAAAATCACCAGCAATCCGTTCTTTATTTCCCTTGCCTAAATGATGCCCAACAATCGGCGTCAGCGCAGAGACAATCCCTGTCAGGAAAGTAAAAAATGGATTCCACAGACTGGTAGCTGTAGAAACACCAGCCAAATCAAGGGTCCGGTACTGACCAGTCATGGCTGTATCGACAAAGCTGGCCGAATAATTGGCCAATTGATAGATCAAAATCGGCAAAAATAGACTCAAAAACAAGCGTAAGCGCTCTTTAAAGTGATAGGTTACATACATGATTCTAACTCTCTTCTCATCAAATAAGATTTTCTCCTCTTCCACTCTACTATATGTTTCTTTAAAAGTCAAAAAAACCGAAGATCCAAGGACCTCCGGTTCATGTGAGATTAGTGTTTGTTACGGTTTAAAATAGCATTGAGAACGATCGCCAAGACACTGGCAACGACAATTCCGTTCGCAAAGAACATTTGGAATCCTGTTGGAAGGCCGTTGAAGAGAGTGCTGTTGTTCAAACCAACCCCTGCAGCAATCGATACAGCAGCGATCAAGAAATTGTTCTCATTGTGTTCAAAATCAACACGCGCAAGGATCTGCATCCCTTGAATCGATACAAAACCAAACATGACTAGCATCGCTCCCCCAAGAACTGGACTTGGAATGATTTGTGCCAAAGCACCAAACTTAGGAAGGAGACCAAGAAGAACAAGGAAACCAGCCGCATAGTAGATTGGAAGACGAGTCTTGATACCAGACAATTTCACCAAGCCAACGTTTTGTGAGAATCCAGTGTAAGGGAAGGTGTTGAAGATACCACCGAGGAGAACAGCCAACCCTTCAGCACGGTAACCATTGCGAAGGCGCGTGCTATTAATTGGATCTTTGGTAATATCAGAAAGAGCAAGATAGACACCTGTTGATTCCACCATAGAAACTGTTGCGATGATACACATCATCAAGATTGAGGTGATTTCAAACTTAGGAGCTCCAAAGAAGAAAGGCGTTGGAACGTGAACGACCGGTGCTTGAGCCACAGGTGTGAAGTCTACCAAGCCCATAGAAGCCGCAATGGCAGTACCTGCGATCAAACCAATCAAAATTGAAATGGATTTAATAAAACCAGTCGTATAGATATTAACAACTAAAATGATGAGAATGGTCACCACAGCCAAGATCAAGCTTTGAACAGTTGGTTTTGCCGCATTATTTCCCATATTTCCAATCGCTACTGGAATCAAAGTCAAACCAATGGTTGTAATAACAGATCCCGTTACAATTGATGGGAAGAGATTGGCAATCTTAGAGAAGAAACCAGATACAAGGATGACATAAATCCCTGAGACAATCAAGGCACCAAACATGGCCCCACTACCATGGCTAGCTCCAATCATGCTGAGAGGTGCCACAGACTGGAAGGCAACCCCAAGGACTACCGGAAGACCGATCCCAAAGTATTTATTGAGCTGCACTTGAAGGAAAGTTGCGACCCCACACATGAAGATATCTGTAGAGATGAGGTAAGTTAGTTGATGAGCGTTATAGCCCAAAGCTCCTGCGATCATGATCGGCACCAAAATAGATCCCGAATACATGGCCAAAAGGTGTTGCAAGCCTAAAACGGCCGCCTGTGAATGGCTTTCTTGTTTTTGCATTAGATGTCTGCCTCCTTAAATACAACCTGACCATTTTCAAAACGGTCCAAACGTGCGAGGGATACAACTGGATATCCCAACTCTTCTAACAATCCCCGTCCATCTTGGAAGGATTTTTCAATCACGATCCCAATCGCTTCGACTTGAGCACCAGCTTGTTCGATGATTTGAATCAAACCTTTGGCTGCTTGCCCATTTGCAAGGAAATCGTCAATGATCAAAACCTTATCCGCTGGATCTAAGAATTTACCAGCAATTGAAACCGTACTGGTGACTTGCTTGGTGAAGGAATAAACCTCAGCTGTCAAAATCCCCTCATTCATGGTGATGTTTTTCGCTTTCTTCGCAAAAATCATAGGGACATCTAGTGCTTCAGCTACATAAAGGGCTGGCGCGATCCCAGATGCTTCAATGGTTACGACTTTGGTAATACCCGCATCTTTGAACCGGTCCGCAAAGGTCCGGCCAATTTCTTTCATCAATTTGAAATCCACTTGGTGAGTCAAAAAGGAGTCCACCTTGAGGATATTCTCACCTAAAACGTAGCCATCTTTTAAGATGCGTTCTTCAAGTAATTTCATACTTCCTCCTACTTTCTATAAAATCCGTTACTTATTCACAAAACACAAAAAGGCCTGCAAAGCAAGCCTTGAATATCCTCTAATAAAAGGATTTATCTCGACTTACTTATTGTTAGGTGTTCCGGCACCTTGTAGAAACATCACGCCCATCCGTGAAATAAATAAGTAATTCAATTAGTGTGCATCGCCATTCCAGATGGAATTCTTAACGATCACATAGTCAACGTGTTTCAAATCTGCTAATTTTCGGCCTCCAGCATACGAGATCGAACTTTGCAAATCTTGTTCCATTTCTGTCAAGGTATCTTGCAAATGACCCTTGGCAGGCAATAAAATCTTCTTGCCTTCGACGTTCTTATAAGCGCCTTTTTGGTACTCTGAAGCAGATCCATAGTACTCTTTAAAAGACTCTCCATCGATTTCGACTGTTTTACCAGGACTTTCGATATGACCTGCAAAGAGAGAACCGATCATGACCATAGACGCCCCGAAACGAATCGATTTGGCAATATCGCCATGGGTCCGAATCCCACCGTCCGCAATAATTGGTTTTCGAGCTGCTTTTGAGCACCAGCGAAGAGCAGCCAATTGCCAACCACCTGTACCAAATCCAGTCTTCACTTTGGTGATACAAACCTTACCAGGACCAATCCCGACCTTAGTCGCATCAGCTCCCGCATTTTCTAATTCACGAACAGCTTCAGGTGTTCCAACATTTCCAGCAATGACAAAGGTATCTGGCAATTCTTTCTTGATGTGTTGAATCATCCGAATGACACTATCCGCATGACCGTGTGCGATATCAATGGTAATGTACTCAGGCGCATCTGCCTTTAATTGACTCACAAAGTCGTATTCGTATTCCTTAACACCAACCGAAATGGATGCGATTAAACCTTGATCATGCATGCGTTTGACAAAAGGAATCCGACCCTCTTCATCAAAACGGTGCATGATGTAGAAGTATCCACCACGCGCCAACTGCTCTGCTACATTCTCATCCAAAATCGTCTGCATATTGGCTGGAACAACTGGAAGCTTGAAGGTATGCTTTCCAAATTGAACGGTTGTATCTGCTTCTGAGCGGCTATTGATGATACATTTGTTGGGAATCAACTGAATATCTTCATAGTCGAAAATAGGAAATTCATTTAACATAGATTGAAAAATCTCTTTTCTAAAAACTGACCTACCTATGCGCAAGCGCATCGCTACGTCTCTTGACGTTTCCTTGATAGATTATACCAAAGATACGGACCTAATGCAATGGGAATGATTTTATAGGAAATAACGTTCGGAAATTACAAGACAAAAACCCGTTTCAAAAAGAGAAACAGGTTTTATTTATGAACATTTTGGAGCCAATTGTTCACTTCTCTAGCTACAATTTCTGGCGCCTCTGTATACAGTTCGTGCCCCAAACCATCTAGCAAGACTTGCTTGATCTTGGGATCTAGTTGATTCAGAGCTTCTTTTCTCCATTCAGGTTCTTCTTGGTACCGAGGTCCAATAAAAAGGACAGGCAGGTCTGCCAGTGGAATCTGGTAAGTCTTGATCTGACGCCGTAGACGCAATAAGGCCAAGACCTTTTCGAGATCCAGATTTAATTCATATCGTTCACTCGCTGGATTCCAACGATAGCTAGCCTCTACTGCTTTTCGCGCTATAGGAGTAGGATCTGATCCATCACCAAGTTCTGCTAACACCGCTTTTTCTAAAGTCGCAAAGACTTGCTGCTGCATGAAAGACGCCGTTCCTTCTAGTTCTTCTTCAAGAGACAGGATCTTTTCCATATCCAGATAGCCACCATCCAAGAGAATCAGAGCTCGAATCTGAGGAAATTCACTTGAAAGATAACGAGCCAAATCTCCACCCAAGGAATGCCCCAATAAACAGATCTCTTCCGCCTGGCCGATCTGACCTTGAAACCAAGAACGAAGATCGTTTTCTGTCTGAATCATTTCCCTATAAGGATCTAGAAAGGTCACAGGAAAGCCAAGTTTTTCAATAAGTGGAGCCAGATGGCTGCCATTGCCACCTAAGCCGCCGATAAAATAATACTGCATGTGTTTTGTCCTCATTTTTCATTTGAATATACTTAGAAGACTAGTTTTCTTCAGTTGCTCCACCCTCTTCAACCCAATATTGCTCGTCTTTGGGGATCAAATGATCAAAACGCCCTGAAAAAACCTTCCATCCGTTTGGCACATAACTTTCGTAGTTTTTCATCCCCAGATGGTTTGAATAAAATTCTTCTTTATCAAAATCGATGAAAAGATCCGGAAGCAAGGCTTTTCCTTCCAGAATAATCTCTGAATTCAAGTTCTCCTCTTCCATTGAGCGTTTGATCATTGAGATCAATTCTTCAACGGTCACCTTCAGCCAATCATCTTTATACATTTCTAAGTAGGATTCAAGATTGCTTTTTGTAACCAAATGAAGATTCTGTTGAATCTCAGGTAAATAGGAAAAATCAAGATCCCAACCCGCTTCCTTGTAAGATTGAATATATTTATCAATATCCATTGTCCACATATCATTGGAACAAATATACCAGTTAAAGTGATGGTTCGCAATAACTCCAACAATATTTATTTCTGGCTTGTTTATTAATCGATCTTTATCCACTAGTATTTATCCTATATCTATTCTTCAATTGTAATTAATCCTCACCATATACATCGCAGCCACAAGTCAACCAGAATTTTCTTCTTCTGGAATCTTATCCTAAAATGATTTATATTGACCTTTCCATGGTTCTGAAACATATTCTTCAAAAGATACGTATTCTGCATACTGCGAGTACAGTTCCATCTCATCCATATCAATAAACAGGGAAGGTTTAAAGTCGTAGACTGCGTTCAATCTATCTTCCTGATACGATTTAGCAAATGCTTCTCCTAGCTCATTTCGATCACATTTGTATGCTTCCATATCTTCTAAGAAATATGGCAATGTTTCATGGGTCAGTTTCGAAGAACGTTTTCGCTCATCATACAGAGTATCAAGTGAATAGCGTGCTACCTCATAGTCAACATACCAGAATTCCAAATCCGAAACATACCAGGTATATTTATTTTCATATTTAAAAAGAACAACAATATTTTCACCGTACTTAGGTTCAATCATAATTTCATTTACCTCTCTTCTTCAAACTTAGTGAGTCAAAATCACTTGTTCTGCAATCAAATCGTATGGGAAATACGAAAGTCCTTCTAACTGTTTATAATCCAATCCCTTGAGCTTGCAAAGAGCACCCGACTCAAAAGACCAGTAGCCATAATAATTATCAATGTTGTACTTATGCAAGTCATACCATCCAGTATCCCGTTGTCCAGGATACCATTTATTAGTTAGATATTCTTTCAGCAGTTTTAGGGCCTGATCAGAATTCTCTTCTTCAATAATTTTCCGAGTAAAGCCATAGGGACTTGAGAAATTATAGTTTACCCGAATTGTCCATTCTGGATGACGTGATTGAATCAAGTAATCGATCAAATAATCCTCTGGATCATCTTTTTTGACCAAGTCTACTAACTGATCAAAAAACTCCTCCTCAATCTCTAACAAAATGCCAATAGAAAGCGCCCGAACCATTTGGAGATAGCCTGAATTGCTCTGCCAAACAGGAAGAAGGCTATCGACAAAATTGATATACTTTTCTTTAAATTGCTCAATAGGATAACCGGCTGTATAGGTAGCTACTAGCACTTTTTCAGTTAATACTTTAATTGTTCTCTTTGTATTTGCAATAACTTTGTCATTTGTTAGCTTGTATCTTTGAACTCCTTCCTCCGTATCCTTCATTAAACTCTTAATCTTTTTTCGTTTTTCATTTATTTGTTCTTTCTCAAAATCAATTAACTTTACTAATCTATCGCTCGTTGTTGTTTTATCCCTTAAAATCATATTTTTCTCCAATGGATTATATGTGCTTTATCCTATTGATCCGTAGTTCATTCTATACCGGTAATTCTATCTTCAAACTCATATCTGTAGGTTGTAAAACTCTCTGAACAGCTGCAAGAAAGGCCAAACCGTTGTCAGATGGGGAATACTGGAATGTGATATGGATGATTTTTTTATCAAACTTATCACCATATCGTTCCACATATTGCTTGCTTTCGAGGAAGTGAATGTAGTTGTTAATTTTTTCCTGAAGAATTTCTAAATGGACTGCTTCTATCTCTTCCTGCCAAGCCACGGCATCAACGAGAAGAAGTTCTATATGATTTTCAACTACACCAATAGAATCAAGTTCAGTTTGGTTTAACTCCAAAGAGACAGCTATTCTTACTAATTTATTAAATTCATCAACAGAAAATAACCGTCTACTATGCTCAGGATTTTTCAAAATAATAGACGGATTTTTTTCAATGAAGAGCTTGCTTGATTCATCTTGTGTGTATTGCTTTTTTGACTTCCAAAAACCATGATGAGCATAATTCATCAACTCTTCACCAGTATGCTCATCTGCCAAATAACTGTCAACTGCTTCTTTCGGGATTTCTTTAACAACTTCTGGCATAGTAATATTAAACGTTGGATAACGCAAGAAATATTTATCAACATCTTGAAAGATTTCCAACATGTCTTTTTGACTTACATGGACTGATTTCATTTTTTCTTCCTTCTATCTACTGGCAAATCCTTTCTGCGACGTAGGATCGTTACTTCACTAATTGGAATTTTTCCTGATGCATACATGGTCTGACCATATTTATCATCCATTAATACAGCATCATCAGCTAAATTGTTTTCAATTAGAAATTCTTTATCAAAAACTAAGAGTCGCACATAAGAATCGGGTACCGTAAAATCATCATCATCCCGTTTTTGACCAGCAATTGTAAATTCATGTTCTTTATACAAAACACGATCATAAACCGAATACCTCTGAGTAACCTCCCTATAAGAAATAAGTTTCCCATATACCCCTTCTTCAACTTCATCTTCAAAGTTACTATAGGGAACATAGCCTTCTTCCAGCATCGCTGGATCCTCCGAAAGCAGGATGTAATCATTTATATAATTCACAAAATTAGAGTATACTTTGTTTTGATAGACTAGAAATTCTTTACGCATACTATCCCTCCATAAACTGTCATGTTAACTACCTTTATCTTCTATTCATCTTGTTTTCTTATTTCGCTTGAAATTTCAAATTCGATCATCCGATCATGATCACTCACGAGAACACCATTGAAAAATAGAACCAGATAAAGCACAATCGGTACAATTAAGAATAGCCTCAATTGGACAAAATAAGCAAATAAAAACATTGGAAGAATGAAAACGAGAAATAACATTCCATAACCCAAGCCTTTTTGGAAAATTCGTTTCTTCATTACCAAAAATCCACTCCTTCTTTCGTTAGTGTTAATGGGCTCAGTGTTTTTACTCTACCAATATACTTCAAATCCGCCTTTTTTCCTTTAAGAAAGGCTTTTAATTTCATTTTCCTATACACAGTAACAAACATAAATGAGAAGGTCACCGCAAGAGCCAAAGATAGTAAATGTACCGTACCTTAAAAATAGTTTGTCGCTTTAATAGTAGGTCCTGGCCAGAATTGATACGGAGTAAGTAAACGAATGAGCGCAGCTATCACAATAGTTGTTCCAAGGTATGATAGGCCTGTCCTACTTCTCACGTTTTGGTTATATGTATGTTCGCTAAATGAATAGTTTGTTTGATAAATGGCAAAGGACTTCTTAGTAGACAGACTCCAGTTTCTTTGCACTAAGTACTCTTGATGTTGGTCTGTCACAATCAAATACCATCCTTTTTGAAGCGTTTGGTCATTTAAGGAGATATTGTAGACACAACCATTAATTTTTTGTTTACGAACCATGAAAACAACCTTTCGATGCTATGAACTATTTTTTATTATATAAGCATAGCAGTTAGCGTACATATTTTGATCAGTATAATCAAAATTTATATTGAAACAAATTTGTATGATGTTATTTCAAATATTGTAAATCTTTTTGATTACATCAATTTCTTTGATCTTTGTTATTTTCCGATTGTTGTTTTTTTACCCAAGCTTGATACTGGTCATAAGTAGAAAGAGGAACATCGGATACGTCGCCCTTACGATCTATACCATAAATCGTTAGTTTTTCTTCACCTTTAGGGGCCATCCAATAAAGGACCTTGTTAAACCACTCCTCTGGTGCCACATATTGTTCTTGTGGTTCAAAAATCCAATTAACTTTTATTTTCTCTTCAATTTCTGGATAGTCCTTAAATAGATTGATATTTGTATTCAAATTTTTACCTTCTTTTTGAAAGTCACTAATAGTGGTAATATTATGATCTACAAAATATCCCTTCCCTTCAACATACTCTCCTAATGTTGTGTAATAAAAATTTGGTACGGTATCATATTTATCTGAGCGTTCTTTGAACTCCCCTTCAACTTTTCCAGTATCAATATTCAAGACGAAGGTTTTAAAAATACCTTTCTTATTTTTTACATCTATATTAATAGTGTTTTTAGGATTATTATGATAGGTAAAAATTGAAAAACGAATAGGATAGAAATCTGCTCGATATTCTTCAACCGCTTTGTTCAAATCCACTTGTATAACAGCTAATTTTTCTGTGCTGTAATCATATAGACGAAGTCTCCAATAATCTGACTTTGGCATACGTTTTTCATCAGTTACATCGATACCATCCTTTTTTGTCATCACTTTTCGTTCTGTCGTATAAGCAAATCGCCCACCACCAAAATGAAAATCAGAGTTATTATTTAGCAGTACATATTTCCGTTGATTTCCAAAAAAGTAAACTGCATCTTCGACCTTTGAAAATTTTTCAATTGAGTATTCAGCACTTTCAGATTTTTTATAAATTTTTTTAAAGGCTAATGTGCTTATCACAATTAACAGTAGCAGAAACAAACTAATGACTATAAATTTAAACATTCGTTTATTTTCAATAATTTTCTTCATCTTCTCTCCTCTTTGATTAGATTTTCCAAAAGCAAGCCATCCTTACTACTTCATGTAATCCGTATTCATATATTTTTCAAAACGAAACCTTTTTGTAAAAAATCCATTCGTATAAAGTAGATAAAAAGAAAAAATTACATAGTCCATCACTAGTAACAAGAAGATACTAGGAGTTGAAAGATATAAATGCATTGAAATGAAAAACATACCAAAAAATAAAATGATAAGTAAAACGATGGTTTTGTTATATTTTTTTACTTGCTTTCGAAATTCCTCATACTCATCTTTTGTCAATTCAACCTTTTCAAATTCTGTATTCTTATATAGCCGTTTATTAAACACAATCGCAGCAATGATCGAAAGAACAAAGGACGCAAACAAGAGATAATTACTTAAGACCTCGTTGGATTCAATGCTTTTAAATAGACCAAATCCTAGAACATGGTAACCAATGATAGTAGACAAAAATATTTTGGATGTAGATGCCTTATGAGCAACTGACTTTTTCAATTCGCCAATAGATAAATCGATATAATAGGTATCTTCTTTATAATCTTCTAAACAAAGCAGCGATTTATAAGTATCCTTCATTCCTTCTCCTTCTTATCTGCAGCCCCTTGTATATTACTCAGTCAGGTCCCCACAAACAAACCGTAAATCTATTACCTACTATCATACCGAAATACAGTTTGAAGTTCAAGTTAGTCACTAGCTAGAGAAATTAGTTACACAAAAAAAGACCTTTGAAGTCCCTCCTTGTATTTGATCCTATCTGAATGAATAAGAAAAAAATCCACTCACTCGGGGTGAAATGGATTGTTTCTTCATTAACGGTTCAACAAGAAATTGAACAATTTTTCGACAATTTTTACGACCAACCAGCATAAGAATCCGATATAGCTAAAATAGAAAATGAGTGACAAAATCGTAATAATCATGGTTTCCTCCTTCGTCGATTGCAAGTACTTGTCTTATTATACCTTTTTATGCAATCGAACTCAATAGAATTTTGAAAATTGTCTGATTATTCTTTTTCTTCTTTAGCTTCTTTGGCGTCTTGATCTGCTTCTTCACTGCCTTTATTGACAGCTGTCTTAAATTCAGCAAACATTTTGCCGATAGACTGGCCCAACTCAGGCAGGCGTTTTGGTCCAAAAATCAAGAGGGCGCCCAGGATGATGATGATCAAACCTGGTGCTCCAATATCACGTAAAATTCCCATTAGTTTCTCCTTTTTCTTGAATAGATGACTTTACTGATGGCGACACTGACTTCAAATAAGAGGATCAAAGGGAGTGTCATGGCCAAGTCACTGATAAAGTCTGCAGGGGTTAGCACGACGGCCAAGACCAGCAGGACAAAGTAAGCGTAACGTCGGTAGGTTATTAAAAACTGTGGTGTCAAGAGCCCAATCGAGGTCAGAAAAGCGACCAAAACTGGTAACTCGAACAAGACCCCTAAAGGCAAGGTGGTGTGCCATAAGAAGGTTAAATAATTTTGTGCCGTCAATTGGGTATCAAACAGCCCTTCTCCCAAGCGCATCAAGACCTCTAAAATAGCTGGGCTGACAAAGAAATAACCAAATGCAAGCCCCAGTACAAAGCAAATAAAGCTAGCTGGAATGTAGGCAAAGACTGCACGCGCCTCCTTCTCCTTCAAAGCCGGCCTTACAAATTGCCAAATCTGGTAGACAATAAAGGGCAAGGTCAGGCTAAAAGCTGTGAGATTAGCCAGCGATACATAGATCCAGAGGATATCATTCGGTCCCAGTACCAGCAGTTTTTGATGGAGGCTAGCCGTCAAGGCTTGGTAGAGTTCTCCACCAAATACAAAAGCCAGCAGAAAGACGATAATATAACATAAGACCACTGCAATCAATCGTTTTCGAAATTCGACCAAATGTTCAACAATGGTCATTTCATCTGCTCTACTCTTTGCCATGTTGTCTCACCGTGATAAGGGCGATCAAAGCCACAAAGATTAGTTGGGGAAGAAGAACTTCCCAGCTTGGATAGATGCCCGCCCAATCGATAGTTGGAAGTCCATTGACCAAATGGCTTGGTAGGATATTGGTCAACTGCAGGGCGTGAATGCTGACACCGAGCATCTTGAAAGCCAAGGCGTAAATCAACCATGTCAGAATGAAAAAGATTCGATGAGGTTGGATAGCTTGACTAGCCTTGGTCATGGCCACTGCAATGATGATGAGGACAGCTATAGCAAGCCCGATTCCCAGTAAGAAATTTGCGGTTGTAATCCGCGGAATGATCCCGACATAAAAGAGAATGGTCTCAGCCCCTTCACGAAATACTGCTAAGAAACTGAGGGCAAACATAGAGACAAAGCTTCCTGTAGCCGTTACGGTCTTCATTTGACGGTCCATAAAGGCATTCCATTGTTTGACAGAGGACTTGCTGTGGAGCCAAATTCCGATGAGGATCATCATGACCACAGCGAAAATCCCAACACCACCTTCAATGATTTCCCGATTAGACCCCGAAGTAACGGCTGGAAATGCTACTTGCAGAACAAGAGCAATCGCTGCACTGGCAAGCACACCAGCTATAGCTCCACCGTAGACCCACTTGAGGCCTTTCCTCATCTTAGCGGCCTTAAGGGTCGTCACAAGCGCCATGACGATCAGAAGGGCTTCTACTCCTTCACGCAGAAGAATCAACATGGCATCAAAAGCGTTGTAAGAAGCTGTCGTATCGATCGCAGACAGGTCCCTGATCAAGGCTTGTAATTTCTCTTGATAGGCCTTTTCTTTCCCCTTGACCATAATAACCGGAGATTCGCTCTCTACGCGCGTGTAGAGACCGGGATTGGTCGTGCTAACATCCCCTTCGATAGTTGGCCAGATCGTGATGAACTGCTTCATAGTCGCTGCAGCAGTTTTATCGTCGCCGGATTGAAATTGGCTTTGCGCCTTCTCCAAAAGCTTGATTCCATCGTTCAACGTCAAATCCGTACTGGCACTGCTAATGGCTTCTCCTTTTACAAAGGCATCAATCCCATTTTTGAGGTCATCATAAGAGGACTGGATGTTGGTGAAATCGGTAGGCTCTGTTACAATGCTACTGCGTAAGAGCGAAAAAGCCGTCTCGATTTTGCCATAGTAGGCTGTGCTGTGATCTCTTACTACCGCTTCGTTTCGCGTCCAGGTGTTATTAAGATCAGCATAGGTTTGACGGGTTTTATCTAGATCCTTAGCTGTAATGGCCTCTTGTAGGTTCTTAAAATAAGGAGCGAGCCGACTGACAAGTTTGTCTTTTTCCGCCTCTAAATCGACCGGATTTTGCTCTTTTTCAAAAGCGAGCAAGGCTGATGAGATCTTGGTAAGATCGTCTTTGGTTACCTCCCCTTTTATAGCCAGGGCTTGGTTAACTTTTTTCCCTGCCTTGGAATCATGGTGATCTTTGGATTCAAAATCAGCCTGAATCTCAGCGATCAATTCCTTGGCCTTATCCTGGTTCTTATTTTGTACAGCTGTTGTTGCATCTGTGATCTTGATAAAGAGATCGCTATAAGACTCCGCAGCTACTGGATGAGTCCAGAACAAGGCAAGAAGGCCGAACAAGATCAAGAATTTATTCAAAGAGTGCTTGACCAAGATACCCTCCTTTCTCAACGCCTGCAAAGCAAGCAAAGAGTCCACTTCCGATATGGGTGATGTACTCGTTCATTTTATCCACTGCACCTAGATTGGTTTGGATTTTAACAAAACTGTTTGGATCTTTTTGAAAGGCGATAAAAATCAAACCAGCATCAAATTGCCCAGTCTGTTCATTGATGCCATCCGAATAGGAATAGGACCGCCGTAAAATCGGACGATCCACTTCTTTGGCCAAACGGACATGTGAATCTACTGGTAGTTTAGATAAATCTACTTCATCAAATTCGTTGGTTTTCCCAAATGGAGCGCCGGACTCCTTGTAGCGACCAAAGGTGTTTTCTTGCTCCTGCAAATTGGTCCGGTCCCAAGTTTCCAAGTGCATTTGGACTAGGCGAAGAGCCATATAGGAACCACCCTTCATCCAGTCCTTACTGTCAGTCCAGACGACCTTATCAAAGTCCTTCTCCGTCGTAACATTTGCTGTTCCATCTTTAAAGCCAAAGAGGTTACGCGGCGTTTCTTTTCTGTCACCAATCGCCGCAAAACCGGACTTGCTCCACTTCATGGTGATGGTATTGCGACCTTTGCGGATGAGATTTCGGACCGCATGAAAGGCTACTTGCTCATCGTCGGCACAGGCCTGAATGACGATATCTCCACCAGTGTATTTGTCCTGCAACTGCTCCTTTGGAAATGGAGGCAAATCACGAAAGAGCTTGGGACGTTTGGACTCTAAGCCCAGTTTCTTTAGAAAGGAAGCTGAAACCCCAAACGTCAGGCTCAAGCGATAGGGGTTGAGTCCCACTGTTTCACCTGTATCCGTTGGTGGCAAGAGGGCATTGGAACCATCTTTTTTGACCAATTCTCCTTCGACTAATTTACTACTATAGTCGGTCCAGTCTTTAAAGAGCTGGATGACTTCTTTTTTGTCCGTCGTGTGAAGATCCAGCACCACCAAGTAGCAAGCCTTCTGCATGGCCGTCGTAATCCCGGCTTGATGCTTGCCATAAAAGGAGATGTCTTCATCCCCATCATAAGCTTTTTTACTAGAACTGTCTTGATTAGCGAAAAAAGCAGATGCACCAGAGAGGCCCAGTGCTAGACCAGCCCCTCCAATACCTGCTTTTTTAAGAAATTCACGACGGTCCATTTTTTTATCTAAAAATTTTTCGTCAGCCATTTTTCTTATTTCCCATCTAAAATCACACCCATTTGAGACAACGGTTCACCAAGTTTGGTCACCGCTTCGGCCAATTCTTTGGTATCTTCCTTGGTCAAATCTGTGTAAGACTTGTAATTTGTTTCATCAGTCATGTGTTTGTCCAATAAATCATTGACATTTTTGAATTCTGCTTCCAAGGTTTTAACCAACTTGGCATCTTTTTTCTCAATCAAAGGTTTAAAGAGTGAGAAAATCTTTTCAGCTCCTTCAATATTGGCACGGAAGTCGTACAGATCTGTATGAGAGAAGACTTCTTCTTCACCCGTGATCTTTTGCGTTGCCACTTCATTGAGCAGATCAACAGCCCCAGTTAGCATCACATCAGGAGTCACATCAACGGTTGCGATCTTAGCTTTCAACTCCTTGATATCGTTCACCAGTTGGTCTGCATATTTGTCAGTGCCATCTGTGGTATTGTTTTCCCAAAGGATGCGTTCAATCCGGTGGAAGCCAGACCAGCCTTCTTCTGATTTATTTTCATCCACATAGTCCACCAAACGATAGTCAATCTTCACATCAGACTCCCCAAAGGTTTCAGCAATCGGTTCTGAGCGTTCATAGGCCATGCGGATCAAGGGATATTGTTTTTTAGCTTCTTCCAAATTCCCAGCTTTTAGGGTATCTCGGAAACCTTCTGTATCCTTGAGCAATTGGTCAATTTGCATTTCAACAAAGTCTTTGTATTCAGCTGTCGCATTGTCCAAGGTCTTCTGGTCAGCCTTTGACAACTGCACCGTTGAGCTGGTTTGCGTCTTTTGACTCGACTGTTTGCTAGTAGAATTCGCACACCCTGCTAAAAGAGCAACACTCAATAAGAGTAGACTATATTTTTTCATGAAAGACTTCTCCTCTTTTGTTCTTGGACTTATTTTACCAGAAGTTTTCTCATTTTTCAACAATTGTCTGAAAATTTAATAATAGAAAGACTTTTCTAAGAAACTGTCTTTTACAAAAGAATATCCTTGACTCGTCCAATTTCAGATTCTTTCACCACCACAAAGATGCTATCCCCTAGATACAAGCGGGTTGCACCATTGACCGTATAGCTCTTACCGCTTCGCATTTGCGTAGTAATCAAAATATCTTGGGGGAGTTCGAGTTCATGAACTTGTTTTCCTGCAATCTTTTCGGATACAGGAATCTCAATTAAGGTCAGTTCTCCTTCTTCTTCTTGCGCCTTATCTGGCAAGAGTTGCTCCAGCATGGCTTCATAGACTGGCGCACCATGGAAGAGATCCATAATCATATAAGCAACCAAGGTGACCATCCCTAGTGGCATTAAACTTCGAATATCGCCTACCATCTCTGTCACTAAGATCATCGCTGTTAAAGGAGCTTTCGAAATGGCCCCAAAATACCCACTCATTCCTAAAATAATGAAGAGAGGTAATTGATTTTGAGAGATAAAGCCAATATTTTGGAGGAAAGTTCCAACAATCGCGCCTAAAAGAGATCCTAAAGCTAGAATGGGCAAGAAAATTCCGCCAGGTAGACCACTACCATAGCTCAACATACTCCAGATAAAACGGATCGTAAAATAGAGAAGGATGGTCAGCACTGGATACGGTACTCGAGCTAAATCCAAAACCAATTGGTTCCCGCCACCAAGAATTTGTGGAAGGAAATAGCCGATTGGAAGAATCGAGACAAAGGCAAATAAGGAAGAGTAATGAGAGGGAACATGAAAAATCTTCTCAAGTAAACGATACAATCGACCGATATTCAGCACCACTACTTCATAGACATAACCTGCTGCCCCTAAAAAGATTCCAAGAAAAAGGTAAATCCAGTACTGAGACAAATGGAGTGGCGGAATATTTTGCGGCATATGAAGTACGGGTGTTTGACCAAAGACATTGAGTGAAATAAAATTAGCCGTCAGACTAGCGGCCAAGGTCGAAATCCAAAAGAATCGAGAAAAATGATGGTAGACCTCCTCAACCACAAATAAAAGTCCTGCTATAGGTGCATTAAAGGCGGCTGCAAGACCTGCAGCCGCTCCACTTGCAATCAAAGACCGCTCCTCAACTGGGCTGACCTTCAAATGATGGGCCACTCCTTTTCCACCCATAGCCCCTAATTGAATACTAGGACCTTCACGACCAAGCATCAAGCCACTTCCGATGGCCAAGACACCTAAAATATACTTCTTCCACAAGGTATCCCACCAGCTCACCGCCAAAAGACCCTTGAGCTCTGCTTCGACTTGCGGAATTCCCGATCCCTTGATATCCCGATTGGTGCTTATGAGACGACCAGCAATCAGTACGATCACCCCATACCCCAACAGCATCGCCAGCAAATAAAGTGGTTGACCAGACATCTCCTTGTAGACGCCTTGAACAAAATGAAAAATATGTTCGATCAAAAAACGAAAACTCGAGACGACACAGCCCACAACGATCCCAACCAGAACACCTCTGACAATATGGGCTACAATCGAACTAGAGGCAAAACTAAATTCATTTTTTAAGGCTTCTTCTTTTTCAGACATTCCCTAACTCCTTCAAACTCTTATCCTATTCATTATACCTTATTTCACTGCCTCTGCATACATTCAAAGACAGAAAAAAACAAAACTAGCACCGCTAGCTTTGTTTTTCATTTAGTCATTATTCAGCAGTTAAAGCTGCCATTGTGATGTAGTTATATGGTTTGTTGAAATGTGGCAAGAAGAACAAGTCAGTCAAGGCTAACTTATCAATCGTCACGTGTTCTTGAATCGCAAGTGAGAACATGTGGATAGCCATTGAGATGGCGCTATCACGTGATACCATTTGAGCTCCAAGGATTTGACGAGTGTCTTTATCGTAGACGATCTTGATACCAACTTCATAGTTATCGTGTTTGATAAATTCAGGTTTTTGAAGGTCGTTAAAGCCAGTTTCAGTGGCATTGAAGCCTGCAGCTTTCGCTTTTTCAAGAGTCAAACCAGTTGAAACCATGTGAAGGCCGTAGATAGAGATACCGTTAGAACCTTGAACACCGATTCCTTCTAATTCATGACCAGTCGCATTGTAGGCACCGACAATACCTGAACGAACCGCATTAGAAGCAAGAGCGATGTAGCTCATTTCGTTACGAGCGTTATCGAAGATAGTCGCACAGTCACCAACTGCGTACACACCTGGAAGTGACGTTTCTTGTTTCTTATCAACAAGGAAAGCACCATTGCGGAAGAGTTCAATCTTACCATCAGCAAGAGCTGTATTAGGACGGAAACCAACAGCCAAGATAACCATATCTACATCGAAGGTTTCTTTATCGGTTACAAGGCGTTCTACCTTACCATCTCCTTCAACCGCTTGAACCGTTTGTCCAAGTGCCAAACGGATGTTGTGGTCTTCCAAGTTTTTCGCCATAATGTCTGTGAAGTCTTTGTCGTAGTAGCCATTCAAGACAGTGTCCACGATATCCACCAAGACAACATCTTTACCAAGACGTTCAAAAGCTTCAGCAAGTTCAACACCGATGTAACCACCACCAACGACGGCGATACGGTTCAAGTGTTTGCTGTTATCTTTCAATTTTTCGATCACTTCTTCAGCGTTTTGGTACAATTTAACGAATTGAAGATTTTCAAGAGTTGCTTTGAATTCGCGGTTACCAGGAACGATTTCAACTCCTTTAATTGGAGGAATGATTGGTGTTGATCCAGTCGCAAAGATCAATTTTTCGTAAGATTCTTTGTGTTCTTTTCCATCAACTTCCGCAGTTACCACTTTGTTGTCATAGTCAATTGAAAGAACAGGAGAGTTCATGTAGACTTTTGCACCTTTTGCTTCCAATTTTTCTTTGTCAGAGTAGAAAAGACCTTCAGGACCATCGATTTGCTCACCGATCCAAAGTGCCATCCCACATCCAAGGAATGAAATGTTTGAGTTTTGGTCAAAAACTACAATTTCATTTTCATTTCCGAAATTATCTAACATAGTGTTGATACAAGCTGTTCCGGCATGGTTAGCCCCTACAACAACGATTTTACTCATAGAATAAATCCTACCTTTAATTTAATTTACTTCTTGAGTATATCATAAAAATGATATCGGTTACAAGATATTTGCTTAATATTTGTGATCTTTTTTTCAAACCTTCTGAAAGCTTCCTTCCACAGCTTTCAAGAAAAGTCAAATAATTTGTCCGAAAGGATTGTGAAAACGGTCTCTATTTGGTATACTGTAAGTAAGTGAAAATTGGAAAGGATAGATTTTTAGTGGACCTAAGTAGTCGATCCGAACGTCTGATGGGTACCACCATCACCGTTTCGATCTGTGACCCACAAGCGGATGAACTCCTTGCGCATTGCTTTGAACTTCTTCGCTCCTACGAACATCGCTTCAGTGCTAATGATGCAAGTTCTGAACTCATGGAAGTCAATCACCAAGCTGGTGTTGCTCCTGTTCAAGTTCATCCAGATCTTTTTGAACTGATTGCATTAGGTACCTTGCATAGTCAAGCTAAAAATAGCCATTTAAACATTGCTATCGGCCCTCTTGTGCAAACCTGGCGGATCGGATTTTCAGATGCCAGACGGCCTGCACCAGAAGAAATCGAACAAGCACTTTTAAAGATCGATCCCCAGCAGATTCAACTAGACCAAGAAAACTATACAGTCTTTTTGAAACGTCCTGGAATGAAGATCGACTTGGGAGCTTTAGCAAAAGGCTATAGTGCAGATCTAATTGCTACCTATCTGAGAGGTAAGGGAATCAAGAATGCCTTGATCGATCTTGGAGGAAATATCCTAACCGTCGGTCAACACCCTGTTAAACAGCAGCCTTGGCGGATTGGCATTCAAAATCCTTTCGAAAAAAGAGGAAATCACTTACTGGTCCTCTCGGTCAAGGATAAGTCTGTTGTCACCTCTGGCATCTACGAGCGTCATTTAGAAGTCGACGGCCAGTCGTTTCACCATATCTTTGATAGCGCGACAGGCTATCCGGTAGAGACAGACTTAGCCAGTATCACCATTATATCTGATCGATCCGTAGACGGGGAGATATGGACTACCCGCCTGTTCGGGGACTCTCCTACTTCTATCCTCAACACTGTTGAATCACTTCCTGGTATAGAGACCTTATTGGTTTCACAATCAGGCAAGATCGCCTATACAAATGGGCTTCAATCTTATTTATAATTCTGTTATCAGAAAGGAAATTTCCATGGTAAAACTTATTGCGATTGTGGGGACTAACTCCAAACGTTCTACAAACCGTCAACTGCTTCAATACATGCAAAAACATTTTGCTGATAAAGCTGAGATTGAATTAGTTGAAATCAAAGATATTCCTGTCTTTAATAAACCAGCTGACAAACAAGTGCCTGAAGCTGTTTTGGAAATTGTTGCCAAAATCGAGGAGGCTGATGGAGTGATTATTGGTACTCCAGAATATGACCACTCTATTCCAGCAGTCTTGATGAGTGCTCTAGCATGGCTTTCTTACGGAGTCTTTCCATTGTTAAACAAACCGGTTATGATCACTGGTGCATCATATGGTACTTTAGGATCATCACGCGCCCAACTACAACTTCGTCAAATCTTAAATGCTCCAGAAATTAAAGCAAACGTCCTTCCTGACGAATTCTTACTTTCACATTCTTTGCAAGCATTTGACAACTATGGGGATTTGGTAGATTTGGATGTTATTCAACAATTGGATGCTATCTTCGATGACTTCCGTATTTTTGTCAAGATTACAGACAAATTACGTAATGCTCATGAGTTAATTCGCAAATCTGCTGAAAAATTTAACTGGGAAAACTTGTAAGATAGGAGACAGAAAAGAATGAAATTTGTTGGACTTGTAGGATCAAACTATGATCAATCTTATAACCGTAAACTCTTGGAATTCATTCAACGCAAATTTAAACTCAAATTTGAATTGGAAGTTCTAGAAATCGATGAAGTTCCAATGTTTAACCAAGATGAAAAATGGGACGAAAGTTTCCAATTGCGTCTCTTATACAATAAAATTAATCGTGCAGACGGGGTTATTATTGCAACTCCTGAGCATAACCATACGATTTCTGCAGCTCTCAAGTCTGTCCTTGAATGGCTCTCTTTCGAGGTACATCCATTTGAAAACAAACCAGTCATGATCGTTGGTGCTTCCTACTATGACCAAGGTACTTCACGTGCTCAGGTTCACCTTCGTAAGATCTTAGATGCTCCAGGTGTGAATGCCTATACTCTTCCAGGCAATGAATTCCTCCTTGGAAAAGCTAAAGAAGCTTTTGATGTAGAAGGTAATATCATTAACGAAGGAACCGTTAAATTCCTCGAAACTTGCTTGGATAATTTTATTAAATACGTTGAGGTTGTGTCCAAATTGAAAAAACCAAAACCAATTGAACCAGAAGACTTGGATTGTAATCATCCAATTTCTACTACTATCACTGAGGTCGATCCTGATGATCCGGATTGGGTTGAAAAAGTTGCAGAAATCACAGGAGCTGTGTCTGGTGATACCTATGTGAAACTTGACCACGGTATCCTAACTGTTGACCAAATTGATATGTTCTTGAAAGCTATGCCTTTTGAGTTAACCTACGCAGATGATAACAACCAATTCCTTTACTATAACAATGCCCATCAAGATCCAGATAGTATGTTTGCAAAACGCATTCCACCTCAATCAGGTAGCCGGATGTCAACTGTCCACGGATCACTTCCGCCAGCACGTATGAAAAACGTTGAATGGGTTATTGGTACTCTTCGCAATGGAAACCAAGAATATGTTCGGACCATTGTTCCAGGTTCACCTGAAGGGGTCATCAATACGCACAACTACCAAGCTATGTATTACGAAGATGGTTCATACGCTGGTATCAACGAGATAGTCTTCAACTTCAAACCATGGTTGGACTGGTATCTTCAAACAACTGGCCAACGTCTTGTAGGCGGTAATGGCCCTGCTCCTGCTGCTGGTGGACATGGAGATGCAGATGCAACTTCTGGTGCTTCAGATGCTGGAGGTCACGGTGACGGTGGTCACGGAGATGCAGATGCAACTTCTGGTGCAAGCAACTAAAAAAAAATGAAGCTTTATGCTTCATTTTTTTTATTTTAAGTTTTTGATAATCTTCTTAGCATCTTCGTTTGAGATAGCCCCTAATTGAACATGTCCAATTTTTCCTTGGCTATCGATAAAGACTTCCGTAGGAATCGAACGAACTTGATAATTCATAAAAGCAGATCCATCTGGATTGTACAAAACAGGAACCGATTGATAGTCTTGTTGGGCAAACCATTTGACGAACTCTTCTTCTGTTTTTTCACCTTGCATCCCTGGTGCCATAACAGTGAGAATCTCAAAGTCCCTATCCTTTTCTTCGACCAGTTTATTCAATTCAGGCATACTTTGCCGGCAAGGGCCACACCAGGTTGCCCAGAATTTCAAATATACCTTCTTCCCTCTGTAGTCTGAAAGTTTAACCGTATTCCCCTTCATATCCTTTAGCTCAAAGTCACTGGCTTCTTTTCCTACCAAGGGATGTTTACTAGCGGTTGTGTTGGTCATTGATTGATTATCCATGGATTGATTGTTCATGCCACTTTCGGACTGATTCATAGAGCAAGCAGTCAGGATGGATAGAGAAAGAAGCGAAAAACAGGCGTATTTAATAACTTTCATAATGAGTAAACCTCCATTTGATTTATGAAAAGATAGCAGACAAGCTATTCAATTGTCCCAAAAGTAACAAAATCCCCATAATGATGATGATCAAGCCACCAATCTTCTTTAGTAACAAGAGATGGAGTTTTAGACGATTAAAGTATGGGAGAACGATTCCAGATGCTAGAGCCAGGAGTAAGAATGGGATAGCCATCCCTAATGTATAAATAAAAAGGTAAACGGCTCCCATAAGGGCATCTTGGCCATTGGATGCTGCTAAGGCAAGAACAGAGCCAAGAACAGGACCGATACATGGCGTCCAGCCAAAGCTAAAACCAAGTCCAAGGAGAAAAGCTGAAAGTAATTCATTCTTGTGCTTGTTCGCCCCGAAATCCATTGTTTTTTGCTTTTCTAAGAAGCTAAAGTGAAAGACTTCCATCTGATGAAGACCAAGGATAATGATCAACGCTCCCATCAGGTAACGGAACCAGTTGGTGTACATGATCTGACCAAGCAAACCTGCCCCAAAACCAATGAGGAGGAAAATAACAGAAATCCCTGCGATAAAACACAAGGTCTTTACAATCCCATGCCAGCGAATCTTTTTTCCAAAAATCTGAACTGATTTTTCCTGATCGCTTCCTAGCAAGACGCCGATATACACCGGAAGCAATGGAAAGACACAGGGAGAGAAAAAGGAGAGAATCCCTGCCAGAAAGACAGTGAAAGAGAAAATGATTTGATTCATAAAAAAACTCCGTATATTGATATGCAAAACTAGTATATCACTCCAACTCCTAAATTAAAAATTTTTGCTACGGTTTGTATTTAAAGAAACTCTTTAGGTACTAGTTTCAAAATAAAAAAACTCTAAAGCGGCGAACTTTAGAGTTTCTAGTAAATCTTATTATTCTTCTGCGCTTTGTTTATTTGGCAAGAAAAGAGAGAGGACAATCGCGACTACTGCTGGAAGTAACCATGGAAGAGACTCCGCAGCAAATGGTAAAGTTTTAATAATGTTAGCTAAGCTTGAAAGTTTAAAGGTGCTTGCCAGAACATCTGCAATCGCAACCAAGCTAACTAGGAAAATAGTTAACTGCATTCCTGGTTTTGATAGTTGAGTAAATTTATTCACAATGACAATCAATACAATGGTAATGGTGATTGGGTAAAGAATCATCAAAACAGGCAATGAATAGGCAATAATGGCACTCAAACCAAGATTGGCAATGGAAAATCCAATCAAGGTAAAGAGAGTTGCATAGACTTTGTAAGAAATTTTAGGGAAAGTGTTATGGAAGAATTCCCCTGTCGATACGATCAAACCTGCTGTTGTTGTGAAACAAGTCACCGTCACCATACCTGCAAGGAAAATTTGAGCAACTGGACCAAAGATAGCCTTGGTTGCTTCTGATAGGACATAAACACCCTTATTGGCATCGGAAGCCATCACTTCTGCTGGAATTGGGAAGTGATTTCCAAGATAACCCAATCCAATATACAAAATACTAAAGCCAATGGCTACAACGATGCCTACAATCCAAATCGTTTTAATGTATTCTTTCTTGCTGGTGAAACCAAGTTGATTGAGGGTGGTTACCGCAATCACACTAAAGGCCACTGAAGCCAGGGCATCCAAGGTATTGTACCCTTCGAGGAAACCTTGCCCAAAGGCAGATGCTTGGTAGGCTTCTGTTGCCACTTGTGGCGCGTGTCCGCTGTACTTGACAGCACCGAGGACAACCAGTACAACAATCAAGATAGCAAAGACAGGTGTTAAAATCCGACCTATACTATCTAGGATTTTAGAAGGATACAAGGCAATCAAATAGGCCAAACAGAAATAGATCAAGGTAAAAATGAAGAGACCAAGTCCTCCATTGGCATTTCCTAACAAGGGGGCAATCCCAACTTCGTATGAAACGGTAGCCGTTCTTGGAATAGCAAAGAATGGACCAATAGACAGATACAAGGCTACCAGATAAACGATGGCAAACCAAGGAGCAATTTTTCGTGAAATCTCATGGATATAGCCTTTAGGGTTGAGTGTCCCAATAATTAAGGTGATAATCGCAATCCCTACTCCTGATAAGACAAATCCAGCAATAGCTGGCCAAAAATGACTACCCGACTGGGCACCTAGCGCAGGTGGAAAGATCAAATTCCCTGCGCCGAAGAAAATACCAAATAACAGCAAACCTGTTAAGGAACCTTTTCGTAACATGTGTTCTCCTTTACATTTGTCAATCTTTTCTAGTATAACAGCTTTTATCCACCACGGCAATTCTTTTTTTCTGAATTTATTGATTTTCTCAATTGGCAGTTAAGGATTTTAACAATATTGAACGATTGTGGAGTTCATAAGCACCTTTTAGTCAATTGTGTTACAATTAAATGACTACTACATCTAGGAGTCATCATGTTTCTAAATATATTCTGGTTGGTTCCAGCTACCATTTTATTATTTTTCTTTATGAACGACCGCAGAAGACTTATCAATGCTTACCTCTTTTCAGTAAGCTTAGGCCTTTTCCTCCTGATTTCTGCCCTTCTACTAGTTGTTCGTACGGAGCTCTGGTTTAACCAAAAGGTTGCCATCATTATCTTTTCAGTACTTGCTATTCTTGTTTTACTCAGTATTATTTTCTCAACTGTTTTTCTTCTTTTTAACGGTCGTCAAATGATATCTTTTGAAGGCAAAAGGTTGGCTAACCTCCTCTCACTCCTATATGGGATCTTTATTATAGGCGCCTTAGCACTTCACTTCCTTCCTTATTTCCCAGGGAAAGATCTCTTGATTTACCCAACAGACTTTGCCCTCTTTTACTCGACTTTTCTTTATCTTTCTTATGTTTTATATGGGACTTTTTGCAATTACTTCCCCATTCGTAAAGAGCCGGATGCTATCATCGTTCTTGGCTCAGGTTTGATTGGGGATAAAGTCCCACCACTTCTAGCCCAGCGTCTAACTAAAGCAAAGACTATCTATGAGCAATTCGAGGGGCGACCAAAACTGATTGTTTCTGGTGGACAAGGTGCTGATGAGTTAACCTCAGAGGCGGAAGCTATGGCAAGCTACCTGATGGAACAGGGTGTACCGCAGGAAGACATTTTGATCGAGAATCGTTCTCGAACGACATTTGAGAATCTGACCTTCAGTAAAGCTATTCTTGAGGAAGAGGAACTAGGAAAACACGTTTTAGTAGTGACCAATTCCTTTCACGCTCTTCGGGCTGGTGTCTTTATGAGACGATTAAAAATCCCTGGACGCAGTGTCGGTTCAAAAACAGCTTTTTATTATCTCCCATCAGCTTGGATCCGAGAAACGGTTGGGCTAGTTTCTCTCTATTGGAAATGGCATGCTGCTTTCTTAGCTTTTCTGTTTCTGCCTTGGTTCTTTTCACAAATCATGAGTATCGTGAACTATTTCTTTATTTACTAACCAAAAAAAGTTCTCTGCAAATTAGCTGAGAACTTTTTTATATCATGTCTAATGATCACTAAAGCGTCGGTATTCAATACGGAAATCAAAGTAATTCTCTGCCTGCAGTTTATGGAAGATGTCCCGATAAGCCTCTTCATCAAATTGATCGCCTCGATAGAGAATTTCAAAGCTAAGTCCGTCGTATTCTAAAAAGGCATTAGCAGTTTTAAATCCATTTCGCTTATAGAAGTCCATCCGAGACTGACGTTGTTCTATATTGTCGCATTCTTCATCTAAACGTTCCACTTCAAGAATCATGGTCCTTTGGTAAAATTCCACCAATTTTTCAATGATTTCTTGACCATATCCGTGGCTTCTTAAATGTGGCATAATGGCAAAGAAACTGACATAAAAAGCTTTCTGATTATAGATTGAAAAAGCGAATCCGACAAATTCTTCCTCATTATAAAAAGCAAAGAAATTGGCATCGTCATTGTCCGTATAGCGTAAAAATTCTGACAAAGGAACACGCTCTTCTTCTGGAAATGCTTCGATATTCAGCCTTTCGACCTTATCCAGATCTGGGAACGTTTCCGTGATTAATTGACTGGTTAAGCTCATAAAAGCCTCCTTTTCTGCCCTGATTATACCAAAAAATGTAAGGGCCTTCAACTATCGACGCTTGTCGCTGGTTCCTGAAGTTGGTATAATGACACTATGAAAAGAATTCAGCGTGTGGACCTCATAGATGGTCCTATTTTACCCGCTCTTTTGAGTTTTGCCTTTCCTATTCTTTTGTCCAATATCTTTCAACAACTCTACAATACCTCGGATGTCATGATTGTAGGGCGTTTTTTAGGTCAAAAATCATTGGCCGCCGTTGGGGCGACCTCTGCTATTTTTGATTTGATTGTTGGATTTGCTGTCGGTGTTGGAAATGGGATGGGCATCATTATCGCGAGAAATTATGGAGCTAAAAACGATGACCAATTACGAAAATCAGTCGCCGCAACTGCTATTATTGGTTGCATTCTCAGTCTCTTCGTGATCTTCATTGGAGCTGTCGGACTTTTTCCCCTGCTCCAATTTTTAGGGACCCCATCAGCAATTGTGTCTCAGTCTTATCTCTATATCGCTACCATTGTTAATGGTGTGGCTGTGACCTTTGCCTATAATCTTTGTGCCGGACTTCTTCGAGCGGTTGGCGATAGCCTAGCGGCACTCTATTTCTTGATTATCGCCGCTATTCTCAATATTCTTCTCGATCTTTATTTTATTACCCAACTCCATCTCGGAGTCCAATCCGCTGGAATTGCGACCATTATTGCCCAGGGTATTTCGGCCCTTCTTTGTCTTCTCTATATTCGTAAGAAGGTCCCTTTTCTGCTCCCGCATCGCAAGGATTTTGTTTGGGACAAGGAGCTTTATCAGGATCTGCTAAGTCAGGGCCTTGCCATGGGCCTCATGACTTCCATCGTTTCGATTGGAACGGTTATCCTCCAATCCGCTATTAATCAGCTTGGAACAACCATTATCAGTGCACAGGTCGCAGCCCGTCGTATCATGTCCTTTGCCGTTTTACCGATTACAGCTATCGCCTCAAGTATCACAACCTTTATCTCGCAGAATTTTGGCGCAGAGCAATTCCAGCGGATCAAAAAAGGCGTTACCATTGCCAACCTTCTTTCTTGGGTTTGGTCTGTCTTGGTTGCTGCTCTTCTATTCTTCACAAGTCCGTCTTTAACCAGCTTTATTTCCGGCTCGACAAATCCTGATCTCATTGCAAATGCCAGTCTTTATCTCCAGATCAGCTCTTGCTTTTATCCTATTTTGGCGAGTCTCATCATCCTGAGAAATGCCCTACAGGGAATGGGTAAAAAATTAACCCCACTCACATCCAGTTTTATTGAATTGTTTGGAAAAATTTTCTTCGTTCTGTGGATTATTCCTCACACCGGCTACATGGGGGTCATTCTCTGCGAACCCCTTATCTGGATTCCCATGACCCTACAGCTCATCATAATCTATCGAAAAATCAGGTACCAACTCCTTACTGAATAATGATTGATTAACAAGACCAAAACAACTTCTGCTCATTTGAACAGAAGTTGTTTTTAGATATCTAGCTATTAGAACAAACCGATGGCTGTTCCGTCAGCAGCTACATCCATATTTAAAGCAGCTGGACGTTTTGGTAAACCAGGCATGGTCATCACATCCCCCGTCAAAGCGACAATAAAGCCTGCTCCCAATTTTGGAACCACTTCACGAATAGTGATTTCAAAGTTTTCAGGAGCTCCCAAGGCATTTGGATTATCAGAGAAGCTATATTGGGTTTTGGCCATACAGATTGGCAACTTATCCCATCCATTTTTCACGATTTGGGCAATTTGTGTCTTGGCTTTCTTCTCAAAATTCACCTTCGTACCGCGATAGATCTCTGTAACAATCTTTTCAATTTTTTCTTCAACAGAAAGGTTGTTATCATACAAGCGTGTGTAGTTAGCTGGACTTGTTTCGATGGTATTAACCAAGGTTTCAGCAAGGTCAACTCCACCGTCCGCACCATTCGCCCATACACTTGCAAGTTCAACTGGCACATCAATTTCAGCACACAATTCTTTCAAAGCAGCAATTTCTGCTTCTGTATCAGTGATAAATTCATTGATGGCAACCACTGCAGGAATGCCAAACTTACGGATATTTTCAACGTGACGTTTCAAGTTGGCAAAACCAGCACGAACAGCTTCTACATTCTCTTCAGTCAAAGCATCCTTGATCACTCCACCGTTCATCTTAAGAGCACGGAGAGTCGCTACAATCACAACCGCATCTGGTGATGTAGGCAAGTTTGGAGTTTTAATATCAAGGAATTTTTCAGCGCCAAGGTCAGCCCCAAAACCAGCTTCTGTAATCGTATAGTCGGCTAAATGAAGAGCTGTCGTCGTTGCTAACACAGAGTTACATCCATGGGCGATATTGGCAAATGGACCACCGTGAACAAAGGCAGGTGTACCATAGATGGTTTGAACCAAGTTTGGCTTGATCGCATCTTTGAGGATCAAGGCAAGTGCCCCTTCCACTTCCAAATCACGGACATAGACCGGGCTACGATCATAACGGTAACCAATCACGATGTTGGCCAAACGACGTTTCAAATCTTCAATATCTGTCGCCAAGCAAAGGATGGCCATAATCTCAGAAGCAACGGTAATATCAAATCCGTCTTCACGCGGAATCCCATTTAAAGGACCGCCAAGACCGACAGAGACATGACGAAGAGCACGGTCATTCAAGTCCACTACCCGTTTCCAGATAATCCGACGTTGGTCAATACCGAGTTCATTTCCTTGATGCAAATGATTATCAATCAATGCTGAGAGAGCGTTATTAGCCGTTGTGATCGCATGCATATCCCCTGTGAAATGAAGGTTGATGTCTTCCATCGGTAGAACTTGGGCATAGCCACCACCAGCAGCACCACCTTTAATCCCCATAACTGGACCTAAAGAAGGTTCGCGAATGGCAATCATGGTTTTTTTACCGATTTTATTCAAAGCATCTGCTAGACCAATGGTAATGGTTGATTTCCCTTCTCCAGCTGGAGTTGGGTTGATCGCAGTGACTAAGATAAGTTTTCCTACTGGATTTTTCTCAACTTCACGAATCTTATCAAAGCTCAATTTCGCCTTGTATTTTCCATACAATTCAAGATCATCGTCTACCAAACCGATCTTCTTAACAACGTCCACAATCGGTTGGAGTTCAATGCTTTGAGCAATTTCGATATCTGTTTTCATAAGGGACTCCTTTATATTTGATAGGTCTATTATACCTAAAATTCGCGAAAATGACATGGTTTTTCCACCTTTTGAATCGAACGTTCGTTTTTTATGTAAATTTTATGGCTACACATAGCTAATCCTAATAGCTTCAGAACTTTACTTATGTATCTTTTTTGTGTAAAATAAGCATATGCATATTTTAATTACATCAGGCGGGACGAGCGAAGCCATTGATAGTGTTCGTTCGATCACCAATCATTCCACCGGGAGCCTAGGGAAAATCCTTGCAGAAACGGCTCTTGCTAAGGGACATCAGGTGACCTTGATCACAACGCCTACCGCTCTTAAACCCGACCCTCACCCACAGCTTCGACTTCTATTGATCGACAATGTTGAGGAACTTCTCTCTCAAATGAAAAAGGAAGTTCCTCGTCACCAGGTATTAATCCATGCTATGGCAGTCTCAGACTATACGCCTGTTTACATGACAGGCCTTGATGAAGTTAAGAATGCTCAGGATCTTCATACCTTTATCCATCGCGAAAATCACGAAACCAAAATCTCTTCGAAAGAAGAATATCAGGTGCTCTTCTTAAAGAAAAATCCGAAGATTATCTCGCTCGTCAAAGAATGGAACCCTGCCATTCAACTGATCGGCTTTAAGCTTTTAGTCGACGTTTCTTCTGAAGAGTTGATCCAGGTAGCGCGTGAAAGCCTGGTTAAAAATCATGCCAGCATGATCGTTGCCAATGATCTGACCAAGATTCAGAACGGTCAGCATCAAGCCTATCTAGTAACAGATGATCACGTTCTAGAAGCTTCTACGAAAACAGAAATCGCAGAGGCTATCCTACGTTATATCAAATAAAAAGGTACATATGACACACATTACTTTAGCGGTTACCGGTAGTATTTCCGCCTATAAGGCTGCTGATATTACCAGCCAACTAACCAAATTGGGATTTGAAGTGAAGGTCCTCATGACTCCTTCAGCCCAAAAATTTATCACCCCTTTAACCTTGCAAGTTCTTTCAAAAAATCCAGTAGGCCTAGAGGTTATGGTGGAAGACGATCCACAGCGGATCGAGCACATCGACATTGGGAAAGAAACTGACCTCTTTCTTGTAGCGCCGGCCAGTGCCAACACCATTGCTAAATTGGCCATGGGACTTGCAGATAATATGGTCACAAGCACAGCTCTAGCCTTGCCTCAAAGGACTAAAAAATTACTGGCCCCTGCTATGAATACAAAAATGCTAGATCATCCTGCTACCCAACGAAATCTAAAACTCTTACAAGACTATGGTTACCAGATCATCCAACCTCGAGAGGCTACTCTCGCTTGTGGAGATCAAGGTTCTGGAGCTCTAGCCACTGTCGACACTATCATCCAAGCTGTTAAGGAGAATTGTTTATGAGAAAATCAGCCTCTATTTCACGAATTGCCATCTTTTTTGCCGTGATGATCACCATTCACTTTGTGACGTCCTTCATTTTGCAATTTGTCCCATCAGGAATTCAACCAACCTTGGTTCATATTCCTGTCGTGATCGCTTCTATTATCTACGGACCTCGAACTGGAGCAATTCTAGGACTCCTCATGGGACTCTTTAGCCTCACCATGAATACCCTGGTTATAACACCAGCCAGCTATCTCTTTAGTCCCTTTGTCCCTCACGGGAATCTCTACTCCCTTCTCATCGCTTTAGTACCGCGTATTCTCATCGGGGTAACACCTTATTTTGTCTATCGATGGTTCCACAATCGTACAGGGCTTATGGTAGCTGGGATGATCGGTTCTATGACCAATACTGTATTCGTTTTAAGCGGGATTTACTTCTTCTTTGGGAACAGTTTTGGAGGCGGAATTCAAAATTTCCTTGGCTTGATTGTGTCTACTAACTCTCTTATCGAAGTCATTGCGACAGTCCTCATTACCAGCGCAGTTGTTCCATCTCTTGAAAAATTAAAATAATCTTCCAAGTCAAGACAGATTCGTCTTGGCTTTTTTAATGGTTAAATGCTTATTATTTTTGAAAAGATTTACAATTATAGCTAGAATTTTCTGAAAAAATCTGCTATAATGAAAGCGATTAAATATAACGCAAAAAGGAGACGCTTGCATGACCTATCAAGAAAACTACCAAAAATGGCTCGACTTTGCTGAATTACCAGCTTACCTTCGTGATGAGTTGGTCGCAATGGATGAAAAAACAAAAGAAGATGCCTTCTATACCAACCTTGAATTCGGTACAGCTGGTATGCGTGGAT
>OBVT01000084.1_pt1 | contig 37817 bp, 28 predicted proteins | sample 1476231 | NCBI WGS metagenome assembly OBVT01 (sample SAMEA2580031, study PRJEB22360) | human gut metagenome | reverse complement strand
TGATAGGTGCTCCAGCTTCACGAAGGTTGCTGAGGGAAATTCCGACACCACCACCGATACGTGAAAGTTGAAGAGCTGAGTTGATAGAACGTCCGATAGAGTTCATATCATCTGTTACCTGAATCAAGAAACAGGATACCAATTCACCACGACGTGCACGACCTGCATTCAAGAAAGAAGGTGTAGCAGGCTGGTAACGCTGGTGGATGATTTCATTGGCAATATCAATTGCGATAGCTTCGTCGCCATCAGCAAAGTAAAGAGCGTTAAAGAAGACACGGTCTTCCATGCTCTCAAGATAGTACTCTCCGTCATTAGTTTTCAAGGCATATTGATTGTAAAACTTGTATGCTGCCATGAAAGACTTGAATTGGAAGTTTTGATCCTTAATAAATTGGTAAAGCTCTTCTAAGAACTCTGGACGATATTTCTTGATAAACGCTGTTTCGATATAGTCTTGTTTAATAAGGTAATCGATTTTATCAGTGATAGAATCAAAAACCATAGAATTTGGTACAACATTTTCTTTAAAGAAAGCGTCCAAGGCTTCTTTGTCTTTGTGGAGCATGATTTGTCCATTAACAGGACGGTTGATTTCATTATTTAGACGGAAGTATGTTACATCCTCAAGTTGTTTTAATCCCATAAAATTCCCTTTAATTCATTACAAAAGAAAGGCTTCTAAGATTGACATAGAAGCTTTGAGTCCTGATACTTAAGCAAGTTCTTTAAGTTTTGCTGGTTGGAAACCAGAGAAAACTTCAGTTGGTGTTTGAATGATAGGAGCAGCGTTGAAGCCTAGCTCTTTAACTTGTTCAATAAATTCAGGTTGTTCATCAAGATTGATTTCGCGATATGCGATTTTGTTACTATCTAAGAATCGTTTGGTCATTTTACATTGAACACAATTGTTTTTAGAATAAACGGTTACCATTCTGTAACTCCTCTTTCAAAATTTAATTACTTCTTAAGTATATCAGAAAAAAAATCTTTGTCAACGAAGAAAAACTAAATATTGTAGAATTTTTTTAGATGAGAGTTATCTAAACACAATATATAGTGATTGCAAAAAATAAAACCCATAAATAACAGCGTTTTCTAAATGTTAAAATTATAAAAAACTATATGATGTATTTTGATACATAAAATAGAAGATTTTCAGCAAGTTATCTGAAAGGAAAAAGAAGAAATCCCATAAAATACTTGAAAAAAATCCTAGAAGGTGATATAATACCAAATTGTAAGGGTTATCAGATATAACTCAAAAAGAAAACAATTAAAGGAGAGTCAAATTATGGCTTCTAAAGATTTCCACGTAGTGGCAGAAACAGGTATTCACGCACGTCCAGCAACATTGTTGGTACAAACTGCTAGCAAATTTGCTTCAGATATTACTCTTGAGTACAAAGGTAAATCAGTTAACCTTAAATCTATCATGGGTGTTATGAGCCTTGGTGTAGGTCAAGGTGCTGATGTTACAATCACTGCTGAAGGTGCAGACGCTGACGATGCTATCGCTGCTATCTCAGAAACAATGGAAAAAGAAGGATTGGCATAAGAATATGACAGAAATGCTTAAAGGAATCGCAGCATCTGATGGTGTTGCAGTTGCTAAAGCATATCTACTCGTTCAACCGGATTTATCATTCGAGACTATTACAGTCGAAGATACAAATGCAGAAGAGGCTCGTTTGGATGTTGCTCTTGAAGCTTCTCAAAACGAGCTTTCTCTTATCCGCGAGAAGGCTGTAGGTACGCTTGGTGAAGAAGCGGCACAAGTATTTGACGCTCACTTGATGGTTCTTGCTGACCCTGAATTGATTGGTCAGATTAAAGAAACAATTCGTGCTAAAAAAGTAAATGCAGAGGCAGGTCTTAAAGAAGTAACAGACATGTTTATTACGATCTTTGAGGGGATGGAAGATAATCCATACATGCAGGAACGTGCAGCGGATATCCGCGACGTAACCAAACGTGTGTTGGCAAATCTTCTTGGCAAGAAATTGCCAAATCCAGCTTCTATTAATGAAGAAGTAATTGTCATTGCACACGACTTGACTCCATCTGACACTGCTCAATTAGACAAAAACTTTGTAAAAGCTTTTGTAACGAACATCGGTGGTCGTACTAGTCACTCTGCAATCATGGCTCGTACACTTGAAATTGCTGCTGTTTTGGGTACAAACAACATTACTGAGCTTGTAAAAGATGGTGATGTTTTGGCTGTATCTGGAATCACTGGTGAAGTAATCATCAATCCAAGTGAAGAACAAATTGCAGAATTCAAAGCAGCTGGTGAAGCTTATGCAAAACAAAAAGCTGAATGGGCTCTTTTGAAAGATGCTAAAACAGTTACTGCAGATGGCAAACACTTCGAGTTGGCTGCTAACATTGGTACCCCTAAAGATGTTGAAGGTGTGAACGAAAACGGTGCAGAAGCAGTTGGTCTCTACCGTACTGAATTCTTGTACATGGATTCTCAAGACTTCCCAACTGAAGACGACCAATATGAAGCTTACAAAGCAGTTCTTGAAGGTATGAACGGTAAACCTGTTGTCGTTCGTACAATGGATATCGGTGGGGATAAAGAACTTCCTTACTTCGATCTTCCTAAAGAAATGAACCCATTCTTGGGTTACCGTGCTTTGCGTATTTCTATCTCTGAAACTGGTAATCAAATGTTCCGTACACAATTGCGTGCTTTGCTTCGTGCATCTGTTCACGGTAAATTGCGTATCATGTTCCCAATGGTTGCTTTGTTGAAAGAATTTCGTACTGCGAAAGCTATTCTTGAAGAAGAAAAAGCAAAATTGGTTGTTGAAGGTATTGCAGTTGCAGATGATATCCAAGTTGGTATCATGATTGAAATCCCTGCTGCAGCGATGCTTGCTGACCAATTTGCTAAAGAAGTTGATTTCTTCTCAATTGGTACAAACGACTTGATCCAATACACAATGGCTGCTGACCGTATGAACGAACAAGTTTCATACCTTTACCAACCATATAACCCATCAATCCTTCGTTTGATTAACAATGTTATCAAAGCGGCTCACGCTGAAGGTAAATGGGCTGGTATGTGTGGTGAAATGGCCGGCGACCAAACTGCGGTTCCACTCCTTGTCGGAATGGGATTGGATGAGTTCTCAATGTCAGCTACTTCAGTGCTTCGTACACGTAGCTTGATGAAGAAATTGGACACAGCTAAGATGCAAGAATACGCTAACCGTGCTCTTACTGAATGTTCAACAATGGAAGAAGTTCTTGAACTTTCAAAAGAATACGTTAACTTTGATTAAAATCACTAAAACCTTGTAGAACGAAACTACAAGGTTTTTTTATGGCCTAATTTAGAAAGTCCATCTGTAAAATTTTATAAAAATATGGTAAAATAGACAAAGGAAAAATACGGAGGCAACTATGCAAAACAGACCAATCATTATCGGAGTAACAGGGGGATCTGGTGGAGGAAAAACCAGCGTTTCTAAAGCAATCTTGTCGCATTTTCCAAATGAGAAAATAGCCATGATTGAACATGATTCCTACTATAAAGATCAATCTCATTTAACCTTCGAAGAACGAATCAAAACAAACTATGATCATCCTTTTGCTTTTGATACTGATTTAATGATTGAGCAAATCAAGGAATTGTTAGCAGGAAGACCAGTTGACATCCCAACTTATGACTATACTGAACATACTCGTAGTTCAAAAACTTACCGTCAAGAACCTCAAGACGTCTTTATTGTAGAAGGAATTTTGGTTTTGGAAGACAAACGTCTTCGTGATTTGATGGATATCAAGATTTTTGTGGACACTGATGATGATGTTCGTATCATCCGTCGTATTAAACGCGATATGGAAGAACGTGGTCGTAGTTTGGATAGTGTTATTGATCAGTATCTTGGTGTCGTAAAACCTATGTATCATCAGTTTATCGAGCCTACTAAACGCTATGCTGACATTGTGATACCTGAAGGTGTAACCAATACTGTAGCGATTGATTTATTGACCACAAAAATTGAGAAGATTTTAGAAGAAGCTCGTTTAGCCCAGTAATAGAAATAAAAAAACTGTATCTCTTGATACAGTTTTTATTGTTTGATTTTTTCAAGTCTCGGAACAATGACGAGAGTTAAGAGGGCGGATATGATTAATTCTGCAATTGAGTTAGACGAAATTACAGATGCGAGTAGCAGTTGGATGTTGCCGTCATAAACATTACCAAAGAGGAAGAAGATACCACCTAAAACAAATACTGTATTTGTCAGTGAGCCAAGTGCACCTGCAAAGATGAGTCCAGCTCTTCCCTTTAGTAGTTTATAGACGAAATAGGGTGTCAAACCGATTAAGACACGAGGAACAATTGCGATAATAACTGAATAAATATTACCGTTAGGCACAAATGGTGAGAAGAGATAGCTTGTTGGCAGGATTGTGAGAGTATTAACCGTTAAGCTAAGCATTCCCATCAAGAAACCTAAGGTTGCGCCGATTCTTGGTCCGTAGATAATACTTGCAATAATTACTGGAATGTGAACGATGGTTGGTTTGATTGGAAAGGGAAGTACATTAAATAAAATCGAGCTTAGTAAATGAATAACAATCATAATAGCAAAAAAGATAGCGATTGGAGCAATATTAGAGCGTTTGTTCATGAATTTTATCCTTTATTTCTTGTAAAATAGTTTCGAGATCAGCGAGAGCACCACGACCTGTATCCCCACAGGCCAGTAGAGAATCTTTGGGAGAAATAATAGTATAACCATAATCTTCTAAAGTTTTAAGATTAGCTTGGGTCGCAGGGTGGTCATACATCTTTGTGTTCATAGCTGGAGCCAATAGTTTGGGTACAAAGTGTGGCAAAGCAAGAGCTGTAGCAGTCACCATATTGTCAGCAAAACCGTGAGCTAATTTAGCGATTGTATTGGCTGTCGCAGGAACTACGATAAATAAATCTGTTTCTTTTCCTATTTGAATGTGATTCACTTGATCTGGAAAAGGTTCGTGCATGACATCGAGATGTACAGTATTTTGTGATAGTACTTGTAAAGTTAATGGCTGAATGAATTCTGTTGCTGACTGAGTCATAAGAACAGTAACAGAATGCCCCTGTTTTTTTATAGAACTAACTAGGTCAACTGTCTTGTATGCAGCAATAGATCCTGTAATAGCGAGTGTAATACGGGCCATAAAATTCCTTTCTTTTAGTCATAACTTTTGATTTTCTCGAGGAGTAAATCAGCAATTTCATATTTACTCATAGCAGTTTGGAAAGAATTTTTTTCAACTAAGTAAGCCTTATGTTGCTCGCTACTAATCTGAGTAAGGTCGTTTGCGACAATTAAATCAGCTTGGTTCTTTTCAAGACTTTCCCGAGCAATTTGAATCAGATGTTCCTGGCTGACATCAACCAGTAATTTAAATCCAATCAGGTGAATGTTAGGATTCCATTCTTTAATAAGAGATATGATTTTTGGATTCTTCTTGAGAAATAGAACCTGAACGTCTTCCTTAGATGAGATTTTTGTTTCCTGATTTTTCTTATCTAAAAACTCTGTTAAATCTTGACTAGCTTCAACCTCATCAAAACCAGCCATATAGACAGGAGTGTAATCTGATACAGCCATAGAATGGATTAAGACTTGGTGATCCGTAACCTTATCTTTCATGACTTGCAGCAAATCAGCTGTATTTTTAATTTCGATGATGGTCAAGTTTGGATGACTAACTGGCTTAACTGCCTGAAGAGTGGTAATCAAACAAACTTCATGGCCAGCCTTTAGAAGAGTCTCGGTGATAATTTTTCCAAGTTTACCGGAAGAGTGATTGGTAATAGAACGAACTCTATCTATTTTTTCACTTGTACCACCAGAAGTAACTAAAATTTTCATAGAACTATTGTACAAAAAAATGAGCATTAAGTAAAATGAAAGCGATGTAACAAGGCCCGAAAATAGGATGTTAATCCATAGTTAAAATCTATAAAGGCATATAAAAATTTAAATAGAGTTAATGAAAGTCTGTTATTTAGCGATATTTACGAACGTTACTAATCATAATGACTGTTAAAAATCTTGTTTTATGATATAATGAATTAACACATTAGAGGCTAGAGGAGTTTTTTATGAAAACAGATATTGAAATTGCACAGAGTATTGAGTTGAAACCGATCGTTGATGTTGTTGAGAAACTTGGTATTTCATACGATGATTTGGAGTTGTATGGAAAGTACAAGGCTAAACTAAGCTTTGATAAGATTCGTGAAGTTGAGGCAAACCCAGTTGGTAAGTTGATTCTTGTTACAGCTATCAACCCAACACCTGCTGGTGAAGGGAAATCAACTATTACCATTGGTCTTGCTGATGCTTTGAACAAGATTGGCAAGAAAACGATGATTGCCATCCGCGAACCTTCTCTTGGGCCTGTTATGGGGATTAAAGGTGGAGCTGCCGGTGGTGGTTATGCCCAAGTGTTACCAATGGAAGACATCAACCTTCACTTTACTGGTGATATGCACGCTATTACAACTGCCAACAATGCTCTCTCTGCCTTGATTGACAATCATTTGCACCAAGGAAATGAGCTAGGAATCGATCAACGTCGTATTCTCTGGAAACGTGTTGTTGACTTGAATGACCGCGCTCTTCGCCATGTAACTGTTGGTCTTGGTGGTCCACTTAATGGTATTCCACGTGAAGATGGATTTGATATCACAGTTGCTTCAGAGATCATGGCTATCCTTTGCTTGGCAACTGATATTGAAGATTTGAAACGTCGTTTGGCTAATATCGTCATCGGCTACCGTTATGATCGCACACCAGTTTCAGTTGGTGATTTACAGGTTGAGGGTGCCTTGGCATTGATTTTGAAAGATGCTATTAAACCCAACTTGGTTCAAACAATTTATGGTACACCTGCATTCGTACACGGTGGCCCATTTGCCAATATTGCTCACGGATGTAACTCTGTATTGGCGACAAAAACAGCTCTTCGTTTAGCTGATTATACTGTAACAGAAGCTGGCTTTGGTGCCGACCTTGGTGCTGAGAAGTTCCTGGATATCAAGACTCCAAACTTGCCAACAGCTCCAAGTGCAGTAGTCATTGTAGCAACTCTTCGTGCCCTTAAAATGAATGGTGGAGTTGCTAAAGATGCTCTGACAGAGGAAAATGTGGAAGCAGTACGTGCTGGATTTGCAAACTTGAAACGCCACGTTGAAAATATTCGTAAGTTCGGTATTCCAGCGGTTGTTGCTATCAATGAATTTGTTTCTGATACAGAAGCTGAAATCGCAGCCTTGAAAGAACTATGTGCTTCAATTGATGTTCCAGTCGAATTGGCTAGCGTATGGGCTGATGGAGCTGAAGGAGGCGTTGCTCTAGCTGAAACTCTCGTAAAAACAATCGACGAAAACCCAGCAAACTACACACGTCTCTATGACAACGACCTTTCTGTTCAAGAAAAGATTGAAAAGATTGTTACCGAAATCTACCGTGGTAGCAAAGTAAACTTCGAAAAGAAAGCTCAAACTCAAATTGCACAAATCGTACAAAATGGTTGGGATAAACTGCCAATCTGTATGGCCAAAACTCAATACAGTTTCTCAGATAATCCAAATGCTCTTGGTGCACCTGAAAACTTTGAAATTACCATTCGTGAATTGGTACCAAAACTTGGTGCAGGCTTCATCGTAGCCCTTACTGGTGATGTCATGACCATGCCTGGACTTCCAAAACGACCAGCTGCTCTTAATATGGATGTTGAAAGTGATGGAACTGTTCTTGGATTATTCTAGTTCAATCACAAAAGACAACCTCTTTGATAAGGTTGTCTTTTTAACTACAAAAAACTCCTAGAAATCATCTAGGAGTTTAGTTTTTATTTCATAGTTGGGAAAAGAAGTACATCACGGATAGTAGTAGTATCAGTGAGTAGCATGCAAAGACGGTCGATACCGATTCCCAAACCACCTGTTGGTGGCATACCATATTCAAGGGCTTCGATGTAATCGTAGTCAATGCCTGTTGCTTCATCATCACCAAGTTCTTTGGCCTTAGCTTGGGCTTCGAAACGGCTAAGTTGATCGATTGGGTCATTCAACTCAGTAAAGGCATTGCCGTATTCTTTAGTCATGATGAAGAGCTCAAAACGATCTGTAAAGCGCTCATCTTCAGGATTTTTCTTAGCAAGTGGTGATACAGCTACTGGGTGACCATAGACAAATGTTGGTTGAATCAAAGTTTCTTCAACAAATTCTTCAAAGAAGGCATTGATGATGTGACCAACTTCTGTGTAATGTTTTTCAACTGGAACTTTCTTCTCAGCTGCGATAGCTTTAGCTTCTTCGAAAGTCATATCTTTCCAGAAATCAACCCCTGTGATCTCCTTAATGGCATCCACCATGTGTACACGTTTAAATGGTTCGTTAAGTTTTATCTCAGTTCCTTGATAGATAACTGGAGCGTCGCCTTTAACAGCTTTTGCAACGTGTTGAATAATACCTTCAGTCAAGTCCATGATATCTTGGAAGTCTGCATAAGCTTGGTAAACCTCGATAGAAGTGAACTCAGGGTTGTGTGTAGCGTCCATACCTTCGTTACGGAAGATACGTCCGATTTCGTAAACACGTTCCATACCACCGACGATAAGTCGTTTCAAGTGAAGCTCAGTCGCGATACGAAGTACCATATCAATGTTCTGTGCATTGTGGTGAGTGATAAACGGACGGGCAGCAGCACCACCAGCTTCGTTGTGAAGAACAGGTGTTTCGACTTCAAGGAAACCTTGAGCGTCGAGGTAGCGACGGATTTCAGAAATGATTTTTGAACGAGTAACAAAGCGTTCAAAGCTTTCGCGATTAGAAATCAAATCCAAGTAACGTTTACGATAAATGGTTTCAACGTCTGTTAAACCGTGAAATTTCTCTGGAAGGGGACGAAGGGCTTTAGACAAGTGCGTGATATGAGTCGCCTTGATAGAAAGTTCTCCCATATCTGTACGCATAACTTCACCTTCGACACCAAGGAAGTCACCTAAATCTGCTTTCTTGAATATTTCGTAGTTTTCTTCACCGACAGCATCTTTACGAACGTAGATTTGGATTTGACCTTCGCGGTCTTGAAGGTGAGCAAAACCGACTTTACCCTTACCACGTTTTGTTACTAAACGCCCAGCGATAGTAGCAGTTTCGTTCAATTCATGTAGTTGTTCTTTATCAAGGTCAGCAAATTTATCTTTTAGTTCTTGAGAGTTAGCAGTACGTTCAAAACGTTTACCGAAAGGATCAATTCCTTGTTCACGAAGCGCAGCCATTTTTTCACGACGAACGATCTGCTGGTCATTCAATTCTTCCATATGTTCTGTTGACATGTGTTCCTCCTAATTTAATCAATTTTGAAATAATAAATCAATTTTTCACGATACTCCATTTTATCATAAATAGTCAAGAAATTCACGGATATTCTATAAAAACTAAAAAGAACTTGACTATTTATATCAAGTTCAATTATTTTTCTGATAAGAAGTATCATTCCAAGTCTTTAGAGTAAATGTTTCAAAGTCATCTGTTTCTATAATCGTCAGACTAGCATTGGCTAAGCCTCCATCTTTACGAAGCAGAGCTTCCTTATAGCCAATCAATGTGCGAAGACTTGCAGTGAGGTTGGCTCCGTGACCGACAAGTAAAATATGTTCCGATTTAGAATTTTTTAAAGATTTGATAAATTGAATCGTACGTTGAGTTGTGCTGTAGAGTGATTCAGCTTCAAACATACTAGTATCAAACTTGGCTAAGTTAGTTTTAAAAGCTTGAATTTGTTGGGGATAGATAGCATTTAAAGTGGCAATTTTTAAGCCTTCTAACTTGCCTAGATGCCATTCTCTGAGTTCAGGAACACTTTCTAAAGGACAAGGATGTATCAGTTGACTTTGGATGATTTCGGCCGATTTTACAGCTCTTGGTAAATCACTTGAATAGATTTTGTCAAATGGAATATCTTTCAGATATTGGCCGAGTTCCTTTAAGGTATCAATGGACTCAGGAAGAAGTGGTGAATCTCCGCCAGCCCCTTGAAAACGACCTTCTAGATTCCAGACTGTTCGACCATGGCGGACAAAGTAAAGTTTCATGAGTTATTTTCCTCCAAGATATCTACAAAGCTCGCTTTTACAAAATTTGCCAAATCTTTTGGAGAGATGATAATACTGTGCCCGACTTCACCAGCTGAGACAATCATTTTTTCTAATTCTAAAGCAGTTTCATCGATATAGATAGGATAGTTATGTTTTTGACGAATGCCAACAGGATTATTAGCACCGTGGATATATCCAGTTGTTTTTTCCAAATCCTTTTGTGGGATCATGGAAACTTTTTTATTCCCAGAAATTTTTGCTAATTTCTTTTCAGAAAGATGCTCAGTAATGGGAACAATTCCTATAACTGGACCGGTCTTATCTCCTAAAAGAGCTAAGGTTTTAAAGATATGATTCCTCTCGTAATCAGAAGGAAGTTCTCCCTCTAAAGCATTGATTTGAATACCTTGATGTTCAATACCTGCCTTAGTCAAAATTTGTTCAACTAAGGTTTTTTTTACTTTAACTTTCTTAGCCATTATTTGTATTTATCCTCCAACTGACTCATCCAAATACCTAGCCAAATGCCAAGGGCAAAGAAGAAGGCAATGATGACATAAGACACAAGAGATAAACCACTGTAGTTGATACTTTCAGCGCTGCCTGCATTAGGAATCAATATCAAGAGAGTACTTGAAAGGACGATTGCAATGATGAAGTGATAAACTCGAGAGTGGTAAACTCGAAGAGCGTAATCCATAAATTTAGAAAAAATGACAAGAGTAGCAAGCGCTCCTATTCCTATAGGAAGGAAGGTTCCAAATAAATCAAAAGTCTTAAATCCAGTTAACATAGGAGTATAAAGACCCAAAATCAAAAGTAGATTTGAGGGACTTAAACCTGGAACTAAGACACCTAAAGCCAGTAAAGCACCAGCCAAGATGAAACTAGTAAAGCTTGCGCTGAGTGTACCAACAACAAAGTTTAAAGCGTAAAGCCCAAATCCAGATACAATAAAGGTTACCCAAAACCAGATAAGATCGATTTTATCTCTTTCCGAATCTTGAGTTGCTTCCTTTACAAGACTAGGAACTGTTCCAATAATGGCACCAGCAAAACTCCATAAAACATAAACCTGATAATGCTCAAGGAGGTACTCAATTGGATAAGAAAAAAGTCCAATTCCCAGCAACATACCAATAGCAACAGGTAAGAAATAAAGGATATCCTCTTTTAGATTTTTAAATGGGTGAGCAAGGAAACGAATCATTCTTTCGTAGATCCCTAAAATAGCCGCTAAAACACCACCAGAAATACCTGGTAAAATAAAACCAAGCGCGATAACAATCCCTTTAATGATTTTTGAAATCCATGATAACATAAACTCTCTCCGTATCTATTCTCTAAAATTCTCTTCTAGTATTATATCACAAAGTAAGAGAAATAAAAAAAGCAAGCCGAAGGAAAATCTTGCTTGCTGAATGAAATTAAGGTTTTAAGAATAGCTTTCTAAAGGTTTCTTCCTTATCTTTTGATAAAGAAATAAGATTTAAGTCTAGATGGTGTTCAAAACCAACCAGTTTCCCTTTTGATGTATATTGATGAAGATCATAGTCAAGGTCTGTATTTGGTGAACTTTCAAAGTAACCTGAGTCAAGTCCATAAGATGGAATCCAAATGGCTGAAAACTTATCTGTACTGATGCTATGTTCTTCCATGAAGTAAACACCAATGTAGATACCAATATTTTTTGCACCAAGTGATTCTAATTTAGCACGGAATGCCTCAACTCCTTGGTTCATATCTGACATTGTTTTTTCCTCAACGTCTAACCAATAGTAACTTGGGTTGTAGGGCGAAGCTGAATTATAGAAAGATTCAGCAGCCTTTTCCATTTCCTCTACACTTTTTCCAGATACATAGGCATATACAGCAACTGGAACATTTCTCTTTTGAAACTCAGCGATATGACTTTTATAAGCTTTATCAATACCGTTTGTATAAGATGCATCGTTCTCAGTGGTAATCTGATTTCCTCCGTGGACTCGAACAATGACACCAGATATATTTTGAGATAAAACATCATAGTTGATCTCTGATGGTCTCTGCCAACCAGAGATATCGATGATAGGCTTATCCAAGTTATGTAGAGCTTGTGTTTCTATTTGAACTGGATTTTGTTTAGTTTTTACAGGATGTTCTTCGAATCGTGGACGATTGAGAATCAAGAATCCTATAAAAGCAGCAAATATAATAACTATAAAAGCTGGGCGAATTTTTTTTCTCATACTCCTATAGTTTATCGTAATTTGTGAAAAAAATCAAAAAATTTACTCAAAATAGGGCAGTGACAGTCATTAGAGTGGTCTTGAGTTCAACAAATTTGTGTAAGGTAAACTAAAATATGGTATAATGATAAAGAATTTCTATAGAAAAGAGAAAAATATGGCAAATTATGCAATTATTTTAGCAGCGGGTAAAGGTACTCGTATGAAATCAGATCTACCAAAAGTCATGCACAAGGTTGCAGGAATTTCAATGCTGGAGCATGTTTTTCGTAGCGTTGGCGCAATTAATCCTGAAAAAACAGTTACTGTCGTTGGACATAAGGCAGAACTAGTTGAACAAGTTTTAGCTGGACAAACTGACTTTGTGAGACAGTCTGAACAATTAGGGACAGGTCATGCAGTTATGATGGCAGAGCCGATTCTTGAAGGACTTTCTGGACAAACATTGGTTATTGCTGGTGATACACCACTAATCACTGGAGAAAGTCTTAAAAATTTGATTGATTTTCACGTAAATCATAAGAACGTAGCTACCATTCTTACTGCAGAAGCTGAAGATCCATTTGGCTATGGCCGTATCGTCCGTAATGAAAACGCTGAAGTGCTTCGCATCGTAGAACAAAAGGATGCGACCGATTTTGAGAAACAAATCAAAGAAATCAATACAGGAACTTATGTTTTTGATAATGCTCGTCTCTTTGAAGCTCTCAAAAACATCAATACCAACAACGCTCAAGGTGAATACTATATTACGGATGTGATTGGGATTTTCCGTGAAGCTGGTGAAAAAGTAGGAGCCTATACTCTAAAAGATTTTGATGAAAGTCTTGGGGTCAATGACCGTGTAGCACTAGCTACAGCAGAAGCTGTAATGCGTCGTCGTATTAACCAAGCTCACATGGTCAATGGTGTTAGTTTTGTAAATCCAGAAGCGACTTATATTGATGTTGATGTTGAAATCGCACCAGACGTTCAAATAGAAGCAAATGTAACCCTCAAAGGTTCTAGTAAGATTGGTTCAGAGACTATTTTGACGAATGGAACTTATATCGTTGATAGTACAATCGGTTCAGGTGCAGTCATTACAAACTCTATGATTGAGGAAAGCACTGTTGCTAATGGTGTTACTGTTGGACCTTATGCTCATATTCGTCCTGATTCAAGTCTTGCAGCAAATGTCCATATTGGAAATTTTGTTGAAGTGAAAGGTTCTAGCATTGGCGAAAATACCAAAGCTGGACATTTAACTTATATTGGAAACTGTGAAGTTGGTAGTGATGTCAATTTTGGAGCCGGTACTATTACAGTAAACTATGATGGGAAAAATAAATACAAGACAGTAATTGGGAACAATGTTTTTGTTGGTTCGAATTCAACCATCATTGCTCCAGTTGAGCTAGGAGATAATTCTCTTGTAGGTGCTGGCTCAACCATTACAAAAGACGTACCAGCAGATGCCATTGCTATTGGTCGTGCCCGTCAGGTGAACAAGGACGAATATGCAACTCGCCTTCCTCATCATCCTAACAATAAATAGGAGTTAACGATGGAATTTGAAGAAAAAACACTTAGCCGTAAAGAAATCTATAACGGTCCTATTTTCCAGCTAGTTCAAGACCAGGTTGAATTACCTGCTGGAAAGGGAACAGCTCAGCGTGATTTGATTTTCCATAATGGTGCGGTATGTGTCCTTGCTATTAATCAGGCTAATAAGATTGTTCTAGTCAAGCAATATCGTAAGGCGATTGAAAAAGTTTCTTACGAAATTCCGGCAGGAAAGCTTGAAGTGGGTGAAAATGCAGATCCAGAAGCAGCAGCTCTTCGTGAATTAGAAGAAGAAGCAGCCTACACAGGGGATTTGACTCTTTTATATGATTTCTATTCAGCTATTGGATTTTGTAATGAAAGATTGAAACTGTACTTGGCAAGCAACCTATCCAAAGTCGAAAATCCACGTCCACAAGACGAAGATGAAACTTTAGAATTACTAGAAGTTAGCCTTGAACAAGCAAAACAACTCATCCAGTCTGGTGATATTTGTGATGCCAAAACTATCATGGCCATCCAGTACTGGGAATTACAAGAAAAATAGAGGAGGAACCCATGGGAAAACCTTTATTAACAGACGAAATTATTGAACGCGCTAATCGCGGTGAAGACATCTCTGGTCCTACTTTAGTGGATGATCAAGAGACAAAGATATTATCTACTTCATCTCAACATTATAGAGCTTCACGTTCAAGTGACCATGGATTTAGTGAAGATACTCTAACGATTGAGGTTGAATCTCAAATCCATAAGAGTCGTCGAATCGAAAACACCAAGAGAAATGTCTTTAATTCTAAATTGAATAAGATTCTTTTTTCAGTCATTCTTCTTTTGATTTTACTGATCTTAGCAATGCGCTTTATTTAAGGGGACTATCATGAAAATTGGAATTATTGCAGCTATGCCAGAAGAGCTAGTTTATCTGATTCAACATTTGGAAAATGCTAAAGAAGAGACGGTATTAGGAAATAGCTATCATACAGGGAATATTGGGTCAGTTGAGCTTGTCTTGGTAGAGAGTGGAATCGGTAAAGTTATGTCTGCCATGAGTGTAGCGATTCTAGCCGACCACTTTAAAGCAGATGCTGTTATTAACACCGGTTCTGCTGGCGCTTTGGCAGCAGGTATTGAAGTCGGAGATGTAGTCATTGCAGATAAGTTAGCTTACCATGACGTTGATGTGACTGCTTTTGGTTATGAATATGGTCAGATGGCCCAACAACCGCTCTACTTTGAAACAGATAAAAAGTTTGTTAGCTTGATTCAAGAGAGCTTATCCAAACTTGATCAAAAATGGCATTTAGGTTTGATTGTGACGGGTGATAGCTTTGTAGCTGGTGAAGATAAGATTGTAGCTATCAAAAAACATTTCCCTCAAGTTCTGGCTGTGGAAATGGAAGGAGCCGCAATCGCTCAGGCAGCTCACGCGCTAAATTTACCTTTTTTGGTCGTTCGTGCCATGAGTGATAATGCTAACCACGAAGCTTCTATTTCATTTGATGAATTTATCGTTGAAGCAGGATCTCGCTCGGCGCAGGCACTCTTGACACTTTTAAAATCTATTTATGATTAAAATACAAAGAACACTGCTTGGTGTTCTTTTTTTTTCAAAAATAAGTAAGATTATTCCAAGTCCGGTTATTTTTGGTCTTTTTTGATATAATAGAAACATTGATTTGAAGAATAGGAAGAGAAAATGAATCCTTTATTACATGGTATGAATGACAAACAGGCAGAAGCGGTACAGACTACAGAAGGTCCACTGCTAATCATGGCAGGGGCTGGTTCTGGTAAAACACGAGTTTTAACCCATCGTATTGCTTACTTGATTGATGAAAAGATGGTCAATCCATGGAATATCCTAGCTATTACCTTTACCAATAAGGCCGCTCGTGAAATGAAGGAGCGTGCCTATGGTTTGAATCCAGCTACCCAGGATTGTTTGATTGCGACCTTTCACTCCATGTGTGTTCGTATCTTACGTCGGGATGCAGATCATATTGGCTATAATCGTAATTTTACAATCATCGATCCAGGTGAGCAACGAACACTGATGAAGCGTATCTTAAAACAATTAAACTTAGATCCTAAACAATGGAATAAACGTTCTATTTTAGGAACTATTTCTAATGCTAAGAATGACCTGATTGATGATGTGGCTTATGCTGCTCAAGCTGGAGATTTGTATACTGATATTGTGGCTAAATGTTATATTGCATACCAAAAGGAACTACGTCAATCTGAGTCAGTAGACTTTGATGATTTGATCATGTTGACGCTGCGACTTTTTGATCAGAATCTAGATGTCTTGACATACTACCAGCAAAAGTTCCAATATATTCATGTTGATGAGTATCAAGATACAAACCACGCTCAATATCAACTTGTTAAACTTTTAGCTTCACGCTTCAAAAATATCTGTGTGGTTGGGGATGCTGACCAGTCTATTTACGGATGGCGTGGTGCTGATATGCAGAATATCCTAGATTTTGAAAAAGATTATCCAGATGCCAAGGTTGTCTTGTTAGAGGAAAATTATCGTTCCACTAAAACCATCCTACAAGCTGCCAACGATGTGATCAAAAATAATAAAAACCGTCGTCCTAAGAACCTTTGGACTCAAAATGCAGATGGGGAACAAATCATTTACTATCGTGCTAATGATGAACAGGACGAGGCTGTCTTTGTAGCTAAAACGATTGATGAACTTGGCCGTAGCCACAACTTCCTCCATAAAGACTTTGCAGTTCTTTATCGTACCAATGCCCAGTCACGTACCATTGAAGAAGCTCTGCTCAAGTCCAATATTCCTTATACCATGGTTGGTGGAACAAAATTCTACAGCCGTAAGGAAATTCGTGATATCATTGCTTATCTTAACCTCATTGCCAATTTGAGCGACAATATCAGTTTTGAACGCATTATCAATGAACCAAAACGTGGTATTGGTCCAGGAACTGTTGAGAAGATTCGTGACTTTGCGAATATGCAAGAGATGTCTATGCTGGATGCTTCTGCAAATATCATGTTATCAGGTATCAAAGGTAAGGTAGCCCAGTCTATTTGGGATTTTGCAAATATGATTCTTGATTTACGGGAGCAACTGGACCAATTAACCATCACCGAACTGGTTGAAGCAGTATTAGAAAAAACGGAATACGTAGATATTCTGAATGCCCAAGCTACCTTGGAGAGCAAGGCTCGGATTGAAAATATCGAGGAATTCTTATCTGTTACCAAAAACTTTGATGATAATTCTGAAAGTCAAGAGGAAGAAACTGGCTTGGATAAACTCAGTCGTTTCTTGAATGACTTGGCTTTGATTGCAGATACTGACTCAGGCAGTCAAGAAACATCAGAAGTAACCTTGATGACCTTACATGCTGCCAAAGGGCTCGAGTTCCCAGTTGTCTTTATCATTGGTATGGAGGAAAATGTCTTTCCACTTAGTCGTTCATCCGAAGACCCAGATGAACTGGAAGAAGAACGTCGTTTGGCCTATGTAGGAATCACGCGCGCCGAGAAAATTCTCTATCTGACAAATGCCAACTCTCGCCTGCTTTTCGGGCGCACGAGTTACAATCGTCCGACCCGTTTTATCAATGAAATCAGTTCGGACTTGCTTGACTATCAAGGTCTAGCTCGTCCTAGTAATACAAGCTTTAAAGCTTCTTACAGCAGTGGTGGGACTACATTTGGTAAAGGAATAAGCTTAGCTCAAGCACTACAAGAACGAAAACGTAATGCTGCGCCTACGTCTATCCAGTCAAGTGGTCTACCATTTGGACAGTTTGGAGCTGGTTCTAAATCTGCTTCTAGCGAGACAAGCTGGTCTATTGGGGATATTGCCCTTCATAAAAAATGGGGTGAAGGAACAGTCCTTGAAGTATCAGGTAGTGGATCAACTCAGGAATTGAAAATCAATTTCCCAGAAGTCGGTCTCAAAAAATTGCTAGCCAGTGTAGCACCGATTGAGAAAAAGTAAGTTTTCAAAATGATTAAGATTCCCTCTTATAATCGCAAGGGGGATTTTGCGAATACACTTATCACAATCTTGTGATAGTTTACATTTTCTTAACAAAAGAATTTTTTTCATACACGATCTTTTAAAATAGTGTATAATGGAGACTGTTTTTGAAAGGAGTAAAAATGTCTGAAAAACAAATGAAAACATTGGGTTGGATCGCAACCTTTATGTCTGTAATGATGTATGTATCCTATATTCCTCAAATTATGAATAACCTTGCTGGTCAAAAAGGGAATTTTATCCAACCGGCAGTAGCTGCTATTAACTGCAGTCTTTGGGTATACTACGGTCTCTTTAAAAAAGAACGTGATATTCCTTTGGCAGCGGCTAATGCACCAGGTATTGTTTTTGGGGTTATTACCGCATTGACAGCTTTATTTTAGAGAAAGAAAAAGCAACTAACAGAATAAACTGTTAGTTGCTTTTCTTATTCTACAAAATATATTTCTCAATAGCACGAGCAACACCGTCTTCTTCATTGCTAGAAGTTATGGAGTCAGCGAGAGATTTGACGTAGTCACTGGCATTTCCCATGGCCACTCCTAATCCAGCAAATTGTAACATCTCAATGTCGTTATTGGCATCACCCATGGCCATGATTTCAGAAGGTTGGATATCCAAAATCTCAGCTAAACGAGAAAGAGCAGAAGCCTTGGTTGTGCCAAGTGGCATTGCTTCGTAGATGACTGGTTGAGAACGAACACCGCTAAATCTCTGACAAAGTTCAACAGCAAAACGTTGTTCAAAGTCATCTGTTTGCTCTTTTGTACCTAAGAACATTCCCTGGAACATACGATATTTACCACTAGTTGCTTCCTCTAGTGTGATTTCAGTCAGGTCAGCAAAAACAAGCGTAGCATCGTATTGAACGATAGGATTTGGCTTTCCACCGAGAACGAAGTAGTGTTCCTCATCAAAGAGAGTTAATTGAACATCGCTCTTTTCAGCAAGGTCATTCAGGTATTCAATATCTGACTTGCTAAGTTCACGCCAGTCAACAAGGCTCCAGTCACTGGTTTGATGGGTAGAACAACCGTTGTTGACGATGACGTATTCGTTTTCTAAATCAAGACCAAGCTTCTTATAGTAGGGTAGGACTCCAAAGAGAGGACGGCCAGTACAAAGAACCAGTTTGACACCTTTTTCGATAGCCTTATGAATGGCATCAATATGAGCCTGAGGGATTTCCTTGGCTTCGTTGAGAAGAGTACCATCCATATCCAGTGCAAGTAGTTTTATCATGGTAATTCCTTTTCATGTGTTTTGCCTATATTATAGCACATTTTGGCTATCAGAGACAGAATCTTCTGTTAAATCATGGTATAATAAAAGGTAATGAATAAACAAACGAGGCAGAGATGAAACTACTTTATACAGATATTCGGACTTCTTTGACAGATATCCTAACCAAGGAGGCTCAAGGGCTTGTCGCCCAAGGCAAACGAGTCTTTTACATTGCCCCTAACTCTCTTTCATTTGAAAAGGAACGCGCCGTGCTGGAGTGCTTGAGTCAGCAGGCTTCTTTTTCTATCACAGTCACGCGCTTCGCTCAAATGGCTCGTTATCTGGTCTTAAATGATATTCCTGAGAGATCTAGTCTTGATGATATCGGTCTTGGTATGGCTTTCTATAAATGTCTGTCTGAGATTGACCCTAAGGATTTACGTGTTTACGGGGCTATTAAGCAAGATCCGCAATTCATCCAGCAACTGATTGAGATTTATCATGAAATTTCAACTGCAAAGATGAGTTTTTTGGACTTGGAAAGTTTGACAGATGCTGATAAACGCTCTGATTTACTCTTAATTTTTGAAAAGGTAACAGCATATTTAAATCAAGGTCAAGTTTCACAGGGGAGTCCATTATCCTATCTGATTGATGCTATCGAAGAAAACAAGGTAAGTAGTGATTTTAGTAAAATTGCCCTAGTCATTGATGGTTTCACTCGTTTTTCTGCAGAAGAGGAACACCTAGTGGATTTACTTCATCGTAAGGGTGTTGAGATTATTATTGGTGTATATGCGTCTAAGAGAGCCTATAATAGCTCTTTTAGTGAAGGGAACCTCTATCAAGCCAGTGTTGAATTTCTACGTCATTTAGCTTTTAAATATCAGACCAAGGTAGAAGATGCATGTCAAGAACATAAAGACCTTGATGCTTTTGCCAAGGCCTCAAAATTACTGGAAAGTGCTTATGATTATTCTGAAATTAGGTTAGAAGTGGATGCTAAGGATAGAGAAGAATTGCAAATCTGGTCTTGTCTGACACAAAAAGAAGAGCTGGAGCTCGTTGCTCGTAGTATTCGCCAGAAATTGCACCAAGAGCAAGAACTTAGCTATAAGAATTTTCGTATCTTACTAGGAGACGTAGAGTCTTATAAACTGTCCTTGCAGACAATTTTAAATCAATATCAGATTCCTTTCTATCTGGGGAGAAGCGAGTCTATGGCTCATCATCCTTTGACTCAATTTGTAGAATCTGTGGGACGTCTCAAACGGTACTATTTCCGTCATGAAGATTTGATTAATCTCTTGCGAACTGGCTTATATACCGACCTTACTCAAGAAGAAATCGATAGCTTTGAACAATATATCCGCTATTTAGGTATTGATGGTCTTTCTAACTTTAAACAAGAATTTACAAAAAACCATCATGGGAAATTTGATTTAGAAAAATTAAATGAGCTTCGTGTTCGTATTCTAAATCCACTAGAAACTTTATTATCCAGTCGTAAGCAAAAGACTGAAAATATCCTTACAAAATGGAACAACTTTTTGAAGGATGCATCTGTGACCAAGCAATTACAATCCTTATCTGAAACGATGGATGCGACAGAGCAAGAAAGACAAGAAGAGGTCTGGAAGGCATTTTGCCACGTAATGGAGCAATTTGCGACCGTATTTGAGGGGACTCAGGTTGCTTTAGATGATTTCTTGGCTCTTCTTCATTCAGGGATGTCCTTATCAAATTATCGTACAATCCCTGCAACGGTAGATACGGTTCTGGTGCAAAGTTATGATTTGATTTCGCCTTTAACTTCTGATTACATCTATGCACTCGGCTTAATCCAGGATCATCTACCTAAAATCACCCAAAATACCAGTCTTTTGAGTGATGAAGAAAGAGAAGTTTTAAACCAAGGTACTGAAGATGGCTCTCAATTATTGATTGCTAGTCATGAAAATCTTAAGAAGAATCGCTATACCATGCTTTCTTTGGTAAATTCTGCTAAGAAGCAATTAGTCTTATCAGCGCCTAGTTTACTCAATGAAAACGAGAGTAAAGAGTCAGTTTATCTGAAAGAATTGCAGGATTTTGGTTTTACCAAGATTGAAAAGAGAATCGATCGAAAAAACCTATCAAAGGATGATATTGGTTCTTATCACAGTCTTCTGTCTAGTCTTGTTGCTTATCACCAGCAAGGTGATATGGAGACAAGTGAGCAGGACTTAACCTTTATAAAGGTTCTAGCTCGTGTTATGGGGAGAAAATTAGAAGATCAAGGTCTTGATAATCCTGTCCTACCGACAAGTCCAAAAAGTAAGACCTTAGCTATTGAAACTTTGGAAGCCTTGTATCCTCAAGATCAAGATTTTTATCTATCAACTTCGGGATTGACAGAGTTTTATCGAAACGAATACAGTTATTTCCTTCGATATGTCTTAGGCTTGCAGGAAGAATTACGTTTGCGACCTGATGCTCGAAGCCATGGGAATTTCTTGCATCGTATTTTTGAACGCGCTATGAAACTTCCTGTTGATACACCTTTTGACCGTCGTTTAGAACAAGCAATCTCTGAAACCAGCCAAGAGCGCGAGTTTCAAGCTATTTATCAGGAAAGTTTGGAAGCCCAATTAAGCAAGGAAGTCCTCTTGGATGTTGCACGCGCTACAGGACACATTTTGCGTCACAATTCTGAAATTGAAACCATTCAGGAAGAAGCAGTCTTTGGTGGCAAGGAACAAGCTTTTGTTCAGTTAGATAATGGCAGAAATGTCTATGTCCGTGGTAAAGTTGACCGCATCGACCGCTTGAAGACCAGTGATGCTATAGGTGTTGTCGATTACAAATCATCTCTAACTCAGTTTAACTTCCCTCTTTTTTATAACGGCCTGAACTCGCAATTACCGACCTACCTAGCAGCGCTTAAAAAAGAAGGAAATAGAGACTTTTTTGGTGCTATGTATTTAGAGATGGCGGAGCCAGTTCAGTCTTTACAAGCTGTTAAAACTCTTTCAAAGGCTTTAGCGGAAACTTCTAAGAGTATGAAATATCAAGGGCTATTTCTCGAAAAAGAGATACAGAACCTTGGGGAACTATACAACAAAAACAAGACCTATCAGTTGTCTGATGAGGAATTCAAGTTGTTGCTGGACTATAATGCTCTTATCTACAAAAAGGCTGCAGAGAAGATTTTATCTGGTAAATTTGCTATCAATCCCTATACAGAAGACGGCAGAAGCATTGCACCATATGTTCAACAATATCAAGCCATTACAGGTTTTGAAGCCAATTACCATCTAGGGCAAGCTAGATTGCTAGATAAGGTGGCTAAGAGCAATGATAAGGAAGCATGGTTTAATAAAATTAGAGAGGAGTTGGAGCGATGAAATTTTTATCCCAAGAAGAGATTGAAAAGTTGCAAGTAGCAGAAGCGAATTCTGATAAGAAGCCTAAGAAAACTGCCGAGCAAATTCAAGCTATTTACAGTTCTGGTCAAAATATTTTGGTCTCAGCATCTGCTGGATCGGGGAAAACCTTTGTCATAGCTGAACGAATTCTTGATCAACTAGCGCGTGGTGTAGAAATTCGCCAACTCTTTATTTCAACCTTTACGGTTAAAGCAGCAACTGAGTTAAAAGAACGCTTGGAAAAGAAAATCAGTCAACAAATCCAAGAGACTCAAGATTTGGAATTGAAAAAACACCTCGGCAGACAATTAGCTGATTTACCCAATGCTGCCATCGGAACTATGGACTCTTTTACTCAAAAGTTCCTAGCTAAACATGGTTATCTTATTGATTTGGCTCCAAACTTTCGCATTCTTCAGAATGAAAGTGAGCAACTCCTCTTAAAAAATGAAGTCTTTCAGCAAGTTTTTGAAAGACACTACCAAAATCAGGAACAAGCCAAGTTTAGTCAGCTGGTCAAGAACTTTGCAGGCAAAAGCAAGGATGCACGTGGATTGCGGAAACAAGTCTATATGATTTATGAGTTCTTACAATCCACTAGTAATCCTCAGGCTTGGTTACAGGAATCTTTCTTAAAAGGCTTCGAAAAAGCTGATTTTACCATTGCTAAAGAAAAACTAGCAGAAGATATAAAGGAAAAACTCTGGGATTTAGAAAACTTTTTCCGTTATCATTTAGAGAATGATGCCAAGGAATTTGGAAAAGCAGCTTACCTAGAATCTATCCAACAAGTTCTTGACGAAATTGGAGCTTTAACGCCTGAATCAACTTTTAAGCAATACCAAGAGGTTTTAGAGCGAGTTGTGGGTATTTCTAAGGATAAGGGTGGCCGTGCTCTTACAAATGCTAGTCGTAAGGCCGAACTCCAAGTTCTAAAAGAAGCATACAACCAAGAGAGAAAAGATAAGTTTGAAAAGCTAATTGCACTAAATGACCAAATTACTTTATTGAAATTCCAGGAAAAATATCATCAAGAGTCTTGGGACTTAGCAAAGACTTTTCAAGTTTTCATGAGTGATTTTGTTGATGCCTATCGAAAGCGTAAACGTGAAGAAAATGCCTTTGAATTTGCTGATATTAGCCACTATACCATTGAGATATTGGAAAACTTCCCTCAGGTGCAACAAGAGTATCAGGAACGCTTCCACGAAGTCATGGTCGATGAGTACCAAGATACCAACCATATCCAAGAAAGAATGTTGGAACTCCTCTCAAACGGCTACAATCGTTTTATGGTGGGCGATATTAAGCAGTCTATTTATCGTTTCAGACAAGCAGATCCACAAATCTTCAACGAAAAATTCCACAGCTTCGCTCAAGATAGCAACGAAGGTCAATTAATACTGCTTAAGGAAAACTTCCGTAGTAGTTCAGAAGTTTTAGATGCCACTAATGATGTCTTTAAGCATCTCATGGATGAAGAAGTTGGAGAGATATCTTATGACGGCATGCATCAACTTGTTTTCGGAAATACTGATTTACAGCCAAATCCAGAAAACAAAGCAGAAGTCCTCTTGTATGATAAGGATGTTGACGGTGATTCTAAGGAAGAGGAAGAGTTTTCGACCAACAAACTGACTGGTGAAATGCGAATGGTCATCAAGGAGATATTGCATCTTCATAATGATAAAGGGGTTCCTTTCAATGACATTGCTCTCTTGACTGCCAGCAGAAGCCGGAATGACCAAGTTTTACTTGCTTTGTCGGAATATGGGATCCCAGTTAAAACTGATGGTGCTCTAAACAATTATTTGCAATCTTTAGAAGTGCAGGTTATGTTGGATACTCTTCGTGTTATCCATAATCCTCTCCAAGACTTTGCTTTAGTAGCTCTCATGAAGTCTCCTATGTTTAGCTTTGATGAAGATGAATTGGCTCGTCTAGCTCTTCAAAATTCTGAGGATAAGGTTCAAGAGAACTTTTATGAAAAAATAGTCAATGCACAAGCCCAAACTAGTCCTCAAAAGGATTTGATAACATCTGAACTCCATAAAAAACTCAAACTTTTCATGGAAACTGTTAATTCTTGGCGTTTATATTCCAAAACACATTCACTTTATGACCTTATTTGGAAAATTTATAGCGAACGTTTCTACTATGATTATGTTGGTGCTTTGCCAAATGGTCAGGCTAGACAGGCCAACCTCTACGCTCTAGCTCTACGAGCTGACCAGTTTGAAAAGAGTAATTTTAAAGGTTTATCTCGTTTCATTGCTATGATTGATCAAGTCTTAGAGGCTAAGCATGACCTTGCTAGTGTCGCTGTAGCTCCACCTAAGGATGCTGTTGAGCTGATGAGTATTCATAAGAGTAAGGGGCTTGAGTTCCCTTATGTCTTTATTCTCAATATTGATCAGCAATTTAACAAGCAAGATTCTATGTCTGAAGTGATCCTAAGTCGAAAAAACGGCCTTGGTCTTAAGTACGTAGCTAGAGTCGCTACAAACGCAAAAGAGAAATATCTTCCAACAACTATAAAGTTATCTATTCCAAGCTTGACTTATACTCAAAATGAGGAAGAGCTCCAATTAGCAAGCTATTCTGAACTTATGCGTTTACTTTATGTAGCCATGACTCGTGCTGAGAAAAAGCTCTATCTAGTCGGAAAGGGATCTCGAGAAAAGTTGGAGTCTAAAGAATATACGACAAATGGGAAAGGTCTTTTGACTCGTGAAACTAGACTCAACGCTCAAAATTTCCAGGACTGGATTTGGGCCATCTATCAGGCCTTTTCTAAAGACGACTTACACTTTAGTGTGCGCTTTGAAGGTGAAGAACAGCTGACCAAAGAAGCTATTGGAGAATTGGAAAATAAAAGCCAGCTCCAAGATTTTTCTCAGGCGAGTAACCGTCAGTCTGATACCATTAAGGAAGCTTTAGAAATGCTGAAAGAAGTGGAAGTATATAATGAAATCCACAGAGCTGCGATTAATCTTCCGAGTGTTCAGACCCCAAGCCAGATTAAGAAGTTTTATGAACCAGTCATGGATATGGAAGGTGTAGTAGTAGCTGGTCAATCTAAATCAAAAGAAACTATGATTCAGTTTGAACTTCCAGACTTCTCCAAGACAGAAAAAGTCACTGGAGCTGAGATTGGTAGTGCCACCCATGAACTCATGCAACGAATCAACCTTTCTCAAAAGCCAAGTATAGAAACTCTAGCAGAAGCCTTAGAACAAGTACAAGCGAGCTCAGCGGTTAAAGATAAAGTAAATCTAGAAAAAATCTTGTCTTTCTTTGATACAGATCTTGGTCAAGTGATTCTTGCAAACCAAGATAAACTTTATCGAGAACAACCTTTCTCAATGTTAAAACGAGATGATAAGAGTCAGGAAGACTTTGTTGTTCGTGGAATCTTAGATGGTTATCTCCTCTATGAAGATAAGATTATTCTCTTTGACTACAAGACAGATCATTATGAATATCCAAGTCAACTGATTGAACGTTATAGAGGTCAATTAGACCTTTATGCAGAAGCCTTATCCCGTTCTTATGAGATAGATAAGATTGAAAAATATCTGATTTTGCTAGGCAAAGATATGGTTGAAATAGTAGAAGTTAACTAATCTTGTATAAACTATTGCCTTCCTTGGCAGTAGTTTTTATTTATTTTCAGTTATGGTATACTAGTTTCAGAAAAGGATGTAAAAGAATCTATGCCAAAAGAAATCGATATCGAATACTATCACCAATTAGCTTTACAAAAGCAAAAAGAGCATCGTAAATTTCTTGGAAATCTGAAAAAGAAAGCTCCAAAAAACCTAGATAAGATTGCGCTGGAGATTCACCAGGAAGTTTTTGAAGAAATTGATTGTACAGCCTGTGCAAACTGTTGCAAGAGCCTTGGACCAGACTTTAAAGAAGCAGATATCACACGCATTGCCAAGTACTTTAAAATGAAATTACCAGCCTTCGAAGATGAATTTCTACAGGTAGATGAAGACGGTGATAAGATCTTTAAGTCAATGCCATGTCCATTTCTTGGCGGTGACAATCTCTGTTCCATCTATGATGTCCGTCCCAAGGCTTGTAGAGAATTTCCACATACCGACCGTAAAAAGATTTATCAAATCAATAACTTGACTATCAAAAACACTCTAACCTGTCCTGCAGCCTATCTCTTCGTCGAGAAATTAAGAGATAAAATAGAGTAAAAGAAGAAATACTGTTCCATTATAAGCGAAGGGGCTTAAGCTAGTTAATTAAAAATATTTATGACTCTGTTACTTTTAAAAAATTATAAAAAAAACGTTTATAAAGTATATAAATTGTATAATTCCTTGCATTTTAATTAACTTTCGTTTACAATAGATTATGGTTATTTAGACAAGTGATTTTGTTTTTATAGTTGGTATTTTTAATAGGAGTCTTTTCAAATGAATAAATTAGTAAAATTAGGGCTTACATCATTTTCAATTTTTGTATTGAATTCATATACACAATTCATTGTTAAATCTGATGAGAATATAAGTACAGAAACTATTGCTATCCAAGAAAATTCGGGTTATAGTGATAATAGCATCTCAAAAATAGAGTCTTCTACATCAAACCAAATTGATGACTCTAACAAATCATTCGAATCATCTATTGCTGTAACAGAAGAAAATAACGTAGAAACAAAACTAAACGATAATGTTATTTCTGAAGGTGGCCATGTTAACGTAGAGGGGCAGAATGCTACTATAAGTAAAGATGGGAAGAGTGTCACTTATAGCTATATAGTTGCTTACCAGAGAATGCATACTAGTGACCATACACAAACAGTAAATGATCTTTTGATTCGAGTTCCAAAGATTAAGAATGCTACGGTACAATTCACTCTTGTTGGTACACGAGATGCTAAGGGCAATCCTATCAATGTCAATAAGCCAATGACAGAGATTAGCTTTGATGATACAGAAAAATATGATCGCGAAACCTTTAATACTCCGACCGTTGAGGAACTGGAAGCAGGAAAAACACCTTACGTAGTCAATACCAGCAACTACGAATATGGTTATATGACAGATGGTAAAGTTGAATCTTATGGTTTGTTTACCAATTTTGATAATAGTCAAGCTTACAAAGTAGAAGTCACAGTTCCAATGGAAGAAGCTAAAAAAATCAAATACTTAGCAATTGATGCTAGAATGGTTTGGAAAGCTAGTCAAGAAGGTGGTGTTAATAGCTATGAAACAGGCTCTCAAAACTTAGAAGAATATTCTAACCATTATTTTGCTGCCGACTTGGATAGTGACGACATTGGTGGTATGGGAGATCCTTCATCTATTGATGAAAGTTATGTAAGTAATGGTCATCTTATCAAGTCAGTGTCCAATCCAACTACCTATATCACCCCAAATAATGGTGATTGGACAAGAATTCCTGAAGATACCAATATAGATAAATCAACTTTTTTCAATTATGTTGATAAATTTACGCTAAGGGCAAACACGAAAGTTGTTTATTATGTATCTGAAAAAGAAGATATGGCTGACCAAGATGTATCGGCTTTATATATAGGTAATGTAATTATAGATTATCTTATCAAAGGTACTAACCAAAAATTAAAAGAAACATACAACAAGATTTCTGAATTTCCTATCTATGATTCAACTGGAGAGTTGGTTACATACAAAGTAGGAGATAATAGCATTGAACGTCCTGACAAAATAATGGTTGATGGAATCACATATCGTCTTGTTGGACTCTCGACTTCTTCTGATTCGGAAACTGGAACGTTAAAAAATGGAACAGTTCATATTACTTATGAATATGAAAAGGAAATCATAACAACGACAGTAGAGCCAACAACAACGACAGTAGATCCGACAACAACAACGACAGTAGAACCAACAACAACGACAGTAGATCCGACAACAACAACGACAGTAGAACCAACAACAACAACGACAGTAGAACCAACAACAACAACGACAGTAGAGCCAACAACAACAACGACAGTAGAGCCAACAACAACAACCACAGTAGAACCGACTCCCGGTTCAAGTTCAGAACCTGGACAGGCACAGACTTATAGTTCCGAAAAGGCAACAGAAGCAGAGTCAAAATCTGTAGCGGACCAAACAGAGCTACCAAATACTGGTGAGTCAAATTCTCAACTATTCTATACATTCGCAGCTATTCTAATGGGATTCTTTGGAATTTCACTATTAAAAGTGACACACGATAATAGGTGAGTCTCAGTCAAAGATTTAACATGAGTCAACCCTTTGGGGCTGACTTTTTTATTTGAATGATTTGTTAAGTGAAGTTTGAAGCATTTAAAGGATAATATGTATATTTATTACAAACAACGATTTAAAATCTTTTCAAAACCTTAAATTATCCTGAACTTTTTCTTAAAGAAAACTTATATAAGGTATCTTTAAGCGATGTTCTGTATAGTTATACTATCACTAAGAAAGGAGTGCCGGTATGAACTATATAGTAATTCCAGCTTATCAACCTGATAATAAACTTATCAAACTCATCGAAAAAATACACGAAAAGAGTGATTTTCGTATTTTAGTTATCGACGACGGTAGTTCATCAAAGTGTCAAAATATCTTTGATAAAGCAGAACAATATGCTACGGTACTCCGTCACCAAGTGAACCAAGGTAAAGGCCAAGCACTTAAAACGGCTTTTGCGTATATTCAAAAACAAAATAGCTATGGAACGGTCGTTACGGCAGACGCAGATGGTCAGCATAAGATTTGGGATATTTTCCGTACAGCTAATAAAGCATCTGAAAATCCTAACAAGTTAATTTTAGGTGTGCGTGCCTTCACTGGAAAAGTACCTCTTCGTAGCCGTTTTGGAAATAGCTTAACAAAAGCACTCTTTAAACTACAAACAGGAGTAGGAGTAACGGATACACAAACAGGGCTTCGTGCTTTTACAACAAATCTTATTCCTTTTATGTTAAAAATAGAAGGAAATCGTTACGAATACGAAATGAACATGCTGCTCAAAGCAAGCAAAGAATATCAAATTTTAGAAGTTCCTATTGAGACAGTTTATATCAATGATAATGAGGGTTCACACTTCCGTCCAATCAGAGATGGATTAATGATTTATAAAAATATTTTTAAATTTGCCTTGTCATCTCTCAGTAGTTTTGTTGTAGACTACCTTGTTTACGCTATTGCAATCTTGGTTTTACCAACAGTTCCGACGAGTTTTCGAATTTTCCTAGCTAACGGTCTAGCCCGTGTGACCAGCTCTGTTTTTAACTACTCTACAAATAAAAAACTAGTCTTTAAAAACGACGATAGCCTTGCCAAGACAGGAATAGGATACTTTGGTTTAGCAGTTGGACTCTTTATGTTAGATACTCTGCTTATTCGTCTATTCTTTACTGTATTTGGTATTAATCTCCTAATTTCTAAGATTATTGTCGGTATTCTTCTCTTTGTGGTCTCATGGACTGTTCAGAAGAAATTCATCTTTAAAGAAAGGACATCTACTTTACTATGAAATTTTTAAAGAAACGATATGCTTATGCCTCGGTTCTCGGTCTACTCTTAACAGGATCCTTTAGTTACTCTATGCTGAAAACCTTTGTACTAGCTGAGACTATTTCGACAGTGACACCAACTAACACTAGTACAAATACAGCCACAGCAAGCCAAGCTGCTAAAACAGCAACAGTAACTGATTCAAGTTATAAGGACGACAATATTTCTATCAATTTGACTGAAACGACGGTTAATAACACCCAGGTATATGTTGCAGATGTGACAGTAAGTTCGTCAGACTATCTAAAAACAGCATTTGCTCAAAACTCATTTGGAACAAACGTAACAGCTAAAACATCTGTAACTGCTGCAGATAATAACGCGATTTTAGCAGTTAATGGTGACTATTATGGCGCCAACTCTTCCGGTTATGTTATCCGTAATGGAGTTGTCTATCGTGATACTGTCCGTGAAAATTCTAATAATGGTGATTTAGCTATTTATAAAGACGGCTCTTTCAAGATTATTTACGAAGATCAGATTACTGCTGAGCAACTTGTCAATGACGGAGTTGTTAACCTCTTAGCTTTTGGACCAGCCTTGGTAGAAAATGGTGAAATTACTGTTGATACCAATACAGAAGTTGGACAAGCTATGGCTTCAAATCCTCGTACAGCGATTGGTATTATTGATGAGAACCACTATATTATTGTAGTTTCTGACGGACGTACTTCTGAAAGTAAAGGTCTCTCTTTGTACCAGCTAGCTGAAGTTATGAAATCATACGGTGCAAAAACAGCCTACAATCTTGATGGTGGTGGATCCTCTACACTTTATTTCAACGGTCAGGTTATCAACAAGCCAACAACTGGCGGAAACAAAATCTCAGAAAGGGCGGTGAGTGACGTTGTCTACATCGGTTATTAATCCTAACAAGAAACGTTTTAGAAAAACAGTTATTTCTTATACACTAATTACGATTTTCTTCTTTGCATTTTCTAGAATTTACGAAGCATTCAGTTTTGGCGAAACCTCTGTTCACATGCATTATTTATTTGCGGTACCTCTTGTCGGGGGAATTCTATTAACAATCTTTCTCAAAGTTCTTCCTCAGTTTTCTCGTATGAGTCTCAATTTATGGAATTCGGCAGTAGCGATTTTAACAACAGGAACACTATTCCGGGGCATTGTCAATCTATCCGGTCGTTCAACGACACTTGATGCTCCTTACTGGTATGTTGGTATCGGATTTGTTATCCTAGCTCTTCTATCGATAGTTATAAACCCGATTCGATTGAAGAAGAATGTCAGAACAGTGGAAGTTTAGATCTATTATAAAAAGTAGTCGTTCAGTTACTGTTCGACTATTTTTTAGGACTTTTGTTTCTAGAATGTTTTAATAATATTACAAATTTCTTTCTTCTTAAAGATGTTAGTTTTATATTTGAAATTATATTGTATAATAAAATGGATAATTACCGTCTTTGAAATGACAAGCAAAAAGTATAAACTATAGGGATATTAAAGTTGAAAGGATAAAATAATGAAAAAAATACTGCTAGCAAGTACAGTTGTTCTTTCCATGGCAGGGATTTCAAAAACAACAGTATTAGCGGAAGAAAACCATGCTACAAACAAAGTACAAAATTCAGAAAAAACTGTAGCAAATGAAACGAATAAGGAAGCGAAAGAGAAAAAGCAATCTCAAGGTCAAGAGCAAGGCAAGAAAGAGAATCAAAACGAAAAACACGATCAGACAGAAAGAGATTCTTCTCAATCGACACAGAAGCAAGAAACAGCCGTGACCAAGGATAATTCTTCAACAGAAAAAATTACTGAGGAGATCAACAAAGAAGGTTGGCAAAAAGAGAATGGACAATGGCGTTATTATGAACATAAAAAGGTCGTCACAAATTGGAAAAAAATAGCTGGACACTGGTACTATTTTAATCAAGATGGTATCATGCTTAGCAATACAGTCTATGATGACTACCTCTTTAACAAAAGCGGTGCTATGGTTGAAACTTCTTGGGTAAAAATAGATGAGAAGTGGTACTATGCAACTGACTCAGGAAAGATTATCCGCAATAAGTGGGAAAAAATAAACGGTTTTTGGTATCGTTTTGATGAAACTGGAGCCATGTTAAGCAAAACCATTTATAATGACTACCTTCTTCAGACTAGCGGAGCTATGCATGAAAAGGGTTGGGTAAAAATGGATGAGAAGTGGTATTATGCAACTGACTCAGGAAAAATTATCCGCAATAAATGGGAAAAGATCAACGGTTCTTGGTATCGTTTCGATGAAACAGGTGTCATGTTAAGCAAAACCATTTATAATGACTACCTTCTAAAATCTAGCGGTTCCATGGCTGAAAAGGGTTGGGTAAAAATAGATGAGAAGTGGTACTATGCTACTGATTCAGGAAAAATTGTCCGCGATAAACGGGAACAGATTAATAGTTCTTGGTACTTTTTTGACAAAGACGGGGTCATGTTGAGTAGTCAATGGAAAGACAAATACTACCTAAAAGATAGTGGTGCCATGGCTCGAAGCGAATGGTTCTTTGATAAAAAATACAATAGTTGGTTCTACTTAAAATCAGATGGGACTTATGCTGAAAATCAATGGCAAGGGTCCTACTATCTCAAATCATATGGCTATATGGCTAAGAATGAGTGGATTTTTGATAAATCTTACAATGCTTGGTACTATCTCAAAGAAGACGGCCTATACGCTACTGGGACTCTGAAAATCAAGGGAAAAAATTATAGCTTCGAAAATAACGGAAAATGGATTTCTAATCCATCTAGCTATTATAAAGTAAAACCAATAACAGCCTATGTTTATAGTGCTTCTGGAGCTAGACTCAGTTATATCTCTCAAGGTACTATTGTTGCAGTTTCTGACACAGAGTCTCAAGGAGACAGAATACCTGTTCAAATTTCTGGTCTTTCAGGCTTTATGAATAGGAGTGACCTAGTAGCTGTTAACACCAATAATGAGTTTATCCCTCATTACACAAGTGACGGTCGTTACATTTACCATGAGTTATCGCCTTATACAAGTATTCGTGTAGCACCTCATAGTTCATCTATGGCTATTGGTACAAAATACTATTCAGCAGATGGCATTAACTTTGATAATTTTAAAGTGGAGAATCCATTCCTCTATAGAGACCTAAGAAAGCCAACCAATTATACCGCAGCTGAACTTGATAAAGTTTATTCTCTCATGAATATTAAGGGAAGTCGTCTTGCGGGTAAAGGAGCTGTCTTTAAGGAAGCGGAAAAACGTTATCAGGTGAACGCACTCTATCTCATGGCTCACAGTGCCTTAGAAAGCGCCTGGGGACGTAGTCAAATTGCTAACGATAAGAACAACTTCTTTGGTATTGCAGCCTATGATACAACTCCATACGATTCTGCAAAGAGTTTCGACAATGTCGACAAAGGAATCTTAGGGGCCGCAAAATGGATCCGAGAGAATTATATTGATGAAGGTAGAACTTATCTTGGTAATAAATCATCAGGGATGAACGTTTTATACGCTTCTGATCCATACTGGGGTGAGAAAATAGCAAGTATCATGATGACCATCAATAGCAAACTTGGTGAGAAGGACTAAATTATTTTTTAAAAATCGATGACTATAAAATAGTTATCGATTTTTATATATCTATAACGTTGATGAAACAAAAAGGATTTACTTTTTTAGTAAACCCTTTTTTTGATTATATACTTAAATTATCTAAAAATAGACCAATTAAATTATGTTAATTAAAATTAGTTGCTTTTAGATTTAAGTGAATTTCTAACAACTAGAATTGATGAAACAAGGATAAGAGTACCAAGGATTGTTACAAATGTTCCTTTTCTTTCACCAGTATTTGGAAGTCCTGGTTTGTCAGTTGTGGTTGTTACTGTAGATTTAGGTTCTTCACCAGTTGTTGTAGTAGTTGTACTTGAAGTAGTCTTAGGCTCTTCAGTTGTAGTAGTTGTACTTGAAGTAGTCTTAGGCTCTTCAGTTGTAGTTGTTGTGCTTGAAGTAGTCTTAGGTTCTTCAGTTGTAGTTGTTGTGCTTGAAGTAGTCTTAGGTTCTTCAGTTGTAGTTGTTGTGCTTGAAGTAGTCTTAGGCTCTTCAGTAGTAGTTGTTGTGCTTGAAGTAGTCTTAGGCTCTTCAGTTGTAGTTGTTGTGCTTGAAGTAGTCTTAGGTTCTTCAGTTGTAGTTGTTGTGCTTGAAGTAGTCTTAGGTTCTTCAGTTGTAGTTGTTGTGCTTGAAGTAGTCTTAGGCTCTTCAGTTGTAGTAGTTGTGCTTGAAGTAGTCTTAGGTTCTTCAGTTGTAGTTGTAGTTGTAGTTGAAGTAGTTGTAGGCTCTTCAGTTGTAGTTGTGGTTGTGGTTGTGGTTGTAGTTGTAGTAGTTGAAGTTTGATCACCATCCACACCACCGTTTGCATTGATGTTTGCCACAGATGCGTTTACTTCTTTGGCCACAACCGCAGTTTCACCTTTGACTTGGTACCAAACTTTTGTGTTGTTCTTGAAGTCTTTTTGCTTTTCATTTTCTATTTTTGTACGATAGAAAATTAGAACGCCAGTCTTGTTGATCAGGTCTTTTGGAATTGTAACAGTGATTTTTCCTGAAGCATCTACTGTAAATGTTGATCCAGGGAAGGCTGTTTTGAAATCTTCAATAGCTGTATCGCCAGCAAAGTAGCCAGGTTTGTTTCCTGTTGTTGTAATGTTAAAGCTGTCTGTTACTAATTTGTGTCCACCTTGGACTTCATCTTCGACACGAACGTCGCCGTCCACTTCTAAGTTCATTGCGTTGATTGTCAATGTCCAAAGAATGTGTTCAGGGTCGTCAGCGTGCATGTCCCCAGCTTTTAAGTAGAATGGAGCGTGGTTTTCGCCAGTCGCCATTTTCTTAACGCTTAAATCAACTGTCTTATCTCCACTGATGATAGTAAATTTACCAACATGTTCTTTATCAGTTGCTGTATTATTATGAACTTCAATCTCAAATTCACCCCAACCACGGATGTTTTGAAGGTTTTTGATAGCTTCGTTAAAAGTAACAGTAGCAGAGCCATCAGTAATGACCATGTCTCCAACGTAAGTTCCGTCAATATTTAGAGGAATAGTCTTTTTAAAACCTACCCCATAGACTGTACCAGAACTAGTCCAATTAACTTTTAATGTATCACCTGGTTGGATTTTTTGTGCGTGCTCGTCAAATGTAAACTTAACAGTTGTTTGTCCACCATCTGAGATTTCATTTGATGAAACAGTCAGTGAGCTAACATTATTACTGACATCTCCAGCTTTTACCACATCAGACTGCGAAAATACTATGAACAATAAGGGTAAAAATACAAGAAAGAAGACTTTTGCAAGTCTACTTAGATTATTTTTTTTCATTTCCTTCTCCTATTTGTCTCCAAATTTTTACACTTATTTGTATGTTAAAACTAAAACTTACAAATATATGCATTATTATATAGGTTACTTTTTCAAGACAACACTACTAAAAATGCACCTCCTACTAGTCAATTATCAAAAAAATATCCTATAAGGTGAATTATATCACAAATAAATAAAACTTCAAGTATTTAACTGTTTTAATTATAAAATTATATTAAATTCTCTGAAAAAATTTAAACATTTACTTTGAACAATGTTTGTAAGCAATGATTCATTCGTCAAGGAAATGAAAAAGGACTATTTTTGAAATAGTCCTTTATATAGTTAATCAATCTTTAACATTATTCTTTTTCATTTTTACGTAAGAATGCAATGGCACCGATTGATGAAATGAGAGTTACAAAACCAATGATAGTAACTAACGTTCCTTTGCCTTCACCAGTATTAGGAAGTCCTGGTTTGTCGTTTGTTGTTGTTACTGTAGATTTAGGTTCTTCAGTTGTAGTTGTTGTGCTTGAAGTAGTCTTAGGTTCTTCAGTTGTAGTTGTTGTGCTTGAAGTAGTCTTAGGTTCTTCAGTTGTAGTTGTTGTGCTTGAAGTAGTCTTAGGCTCTTCAGTAGTAGTTGTTGTGCTTGAAGTAGTCTTAGGCTCTTCAGTAGTAGTTGTTGTGCTTGAAGTAGTCTTAGGCTCTTCAGTTGTAGTTGTTGTGCTTGAAGTAGTCTTAGGTTCTTCAGTTGTAGTTGTTGTGCTTGAAGTAGTCTTAGGCTCTTCAGTAGTAGTTGTTGTGCTTGAAGTAGTCTTAGGCTCTTCAGTTGTAGTAGTTGTACTTGAAGTAGTCTTAGGCTCTTCAGTTGTAGTTGTTGTGCTTGAAGTAGTCTTAGGTTCTTCAGTTGTAGTAGTTGTACTTGAAGTAGTCTTAGGCTCTTCAGTAGTAGTTGTAGTTGAAGTAGTTGTAGGCTCTTCAGTTGTAGTTGTTGTAGTTGAAGTAGTTGTAGGTTCTTCAGTTGTAGTTGTTGTTGAAGTAGTTGTAGGTTCTTCAGTTGTAGTCGTTGTTGTAGTTGTTGTCGTAGTTGTTGTCGTAGTAGTAGTTTCTTCTTTTGGATTCACAATTGTCTTAGTTACTGAATAATCAGCTCCAAAATCTTCAACGTTAACTTCTGTATCTGCATCCTTGATGACATAGCCGGAAGGTGCTTCAACCTCGGTGATAATATATTTATCTTTCAACAGTTTGTTAACAGCAATATTACCATTATCATCTGATACATACTCACCAATAACTTGGTTATTAGCTTGACGAACTACTTTAAATTTAGCACCCTTAAGTGGTTGATTCGCTTCATCTACTTTATGGATATTGATTGAGTAAACATAACCAACACCAGCACCACCAGCAATTTGAACTAAAGCAGCATTTGTAAATTCTGTAACAACGACACCTTCACCTTTTAATGTAGCATCATTCTTTAATAATTCACCATCAACGGGTTCATAATTTAAACGTACGTTATAAGAAATACGATATTGGTCTTCTTCTGTCATGTCCCCTAATTCGACAACGAAAGATTGTCCATCTTCACTAACTGTAATCTTGTGTTGGTCTGTTACATCAACACGGTTTGAGAATACCCATTCACCGGTTTCATAAGAGAATTTACCTTTGATAACCTTAATGCTATCTTTTACATAGCTAGCATTTGTAAATTTCAAGTGATCTTCAATTGTTACACTCTTGACGTTTTGTTTTGTACGATTGACTGAAATAGTGTATTGAACCTCTCTTTTGTCTCCCTCGTTAACCCAACTAGTCTTTGTTAAAAGAGACGGATCACCATCGCCAATACCAGTAAATGATACCTTACCAGCAGGTATTGTTTCTTTATTAATCGTAATCTCAACTGGAATTTCTCCTTGTTGAGGGTGTTTTTTGAAATCGACACGAGCATAGAAGAAGAAAGATCCGTGAGTATCTGAGTGTTTTTCAACATAATCCGTATAAGTTAAAGTAAGGGACTTGTTATCAGCACTTAGTTTTGCATGTGCAATCACCTCATTTGTATTGATATCCTTGATTTCAATATTATCAGAGTTAATGATTATAGCATCAGGCACCGTAATTATCGTTTGATCTCCTGCCTTAACATTTTTTCCAGATAAATCAAAATCTGCATTAAGACGGAATGTAGCCCATTGCTTTAATTCCCAGTCGAGAACTCCGCCTTCATTATTTGATACCTTAATATTTTGGATTGTATCTACGAATTTTCCAGATACTGAAACCTCAGGAGTTTCAGCAAAAGTTTTATTCAAACTAAATACGAAAATAG
>OBVT01000080.1_pt1 | contig 39572 bp, 42 predicted proteins | sample 1476231 | NCBI WGS metagenome assembly OBVT01 (sample SAMEA2580031, study PRJEB22360) | human gut metagenome | reverse complement strand
AAGTGGAGTTCCGACAACAGTGTTTTCACCACCAACAAGAACAACTTCGTTAAATGTAACTTCTTGACCAGCTTCAACGTTCAATTTTTCAACGTAGACTGCTTGACCAACTTCAACTTTAACTTGTTTTCCGCCAGTTTTAATGATTGCGTATGTGCTCATTATGCACCTCCTATGTATTTTTGGGTTTCCCCGTATTTTTGTGAAGACTCGCCTAGCATCGTGGGACGAACCACTTACTCTCATGGAAATGAGCGACGATGTTCGAGCGGTTGCACAGGCATGTGCATAGTCAACTCTCTTAGTATATCACTTCTATCAGACAAAGACAAGTATTTTTGCGCTTTGAAAGCGAATTTTCTTTGAAAAATCTATTTTTTGTATCTTGTAGTTTAAGATCGCATTCAAAACCGGCTTTCATCTACTTATCCTTAAATTTAAAGTCATTAAAGCTCATTTTTGCTTTTGAAGAATCGTTCATGCTCTTCATTTTTTCTTCTTGTTCCTTGGTGATTTTGATAGGAATGGCTGCGGCCGTATTGGGTTTCAACACCCCTGATTCGCTCACTTCATAGTCCACTGTAACATCTTTGAAAAGTGGCTCCCCATCATATTCCAAATTCAGAACAAAGGATCCATCACGATCGATGGTTGTGGTGGTGCGATTCACAATAAAGAACAAGGCGAAGCGGTTTTCCTCATTTCCAAAGGTATAGCCTGGGAAAAAGACAAATAATTTTCCAGCTTCTCCAAGCGTTGGATGTTCCTTGATAAATTTCTCAGATGCTTCCAAGACTTCGTTGTCCTGGTCTTTGTACTGGTCGGCTCTGACAAATGTGAGGGGTTCTTTTTTACTGCTGGTTGACTGGCTGGTTTTTTCTTCTTTTTTCGGGCCAGTAAATGATACTTTGACACAGCCTGTCAACAAAAGCAAACTTGTCATTAAAACGATAATTTTTTTCATCTTGTCTCCTTTAAGTTGGTTAGAAAAAGAGGCTGGATACTCCCAGTCTCTCCTATAGCAAATCCTCGATCAGGTCATCGACCTCATCTTTTTCTGCTTTTGGTGTGATCTCGGTTACGATGATACCTGCTACCGCACGCTCAACCAAAGCTTCCACATCCATGCGTTGCTCATACTGCTCCGCATTTTTGAGTTTCGGATTGGTCTTTGGACGATCCGGTGCAAAGATGGTACAACAATCTTCGAATGGTTGGATAGAGATTTCAAAAGTATCAATCTCTTGAGCAATATCGATAATTTCCAACTTGTCCATAGTCACCACCGGACGGATAACTGGCGTATTGGTCACTGCATTAATGGCCTGCATACTCTCTAAGGTTTGGCTAGCCACTTGTCCCAAGCTTTCACCATTGATAATCACCAAACCACCGCGAACCTCGCGAATACGGTCTGTAATGCGCATCATAAAGCGACGGGTCAAAGTCATGAGGTAAGCTTCTGGCGCTTTAGCCTTGATTTCCTCTTGGATCTCTGTGAAGGGAACCTCGATAAATTGGATATTGCCGCCAAACTTAGTCAACTTCCGTGTTAAATCATGGGCCTTTTTCAAGGCACCTGGGCTGGTATAAGGTGGGCTAGCAAAGTGGACTGCCTCGATATCCACTCCCCGCTTCAAGGCTAGGTAACCAGCTACTGGAGAGTCGATCCCACCAGAAAGCATGAGCATTCCCTTGCCAGACGTACCAACAGGAAGGCCGCCTGCTCCTTTAATGGTTTCATAAAAGATATAGGCTGCTTCTTCTCGAATTTCAACTTGCAAGTTGATATCTGGTTTTTTCATCTGAGCTTGGATGGTTGGGATCGCTTCAAAGACAGCTCCACCTAGGGTTTGATTGAGTTCACGGCTATCGAGCTCAAAGGTATGGTCACTCCGCTTACTTGAGATTTTAAAGGTCAAGCCTTCCTTGTATATCTCCTTCATAATCCCTTGCACTGCCGCTTTTAAGGCCGGAACAGATTTTTCAATCTTGTAAACGGGTGAAAAATTTTGAATTCCAAAAACCTGCTTGAGGGATTCTGCCACCGGCTCATAATCCGTCCCATGTAGATAAGCATGGGCCCGATCGCGGTCCGCTGTCACTTTGACAGCCGGATAAATAGATAAAACATCTTGGATATTATTGCGAAGTTTATTGATGAAACGCATGCGGTTTTTCCCTTTAGTAGAAAGTTCTCCATAGCGAATCATAATTTCTGAATAGGTTAAGGTCATATTGATTTCCTTCTATATTTAACGTACTTTTCGTGTTTGTTCGTAAATCAGTTTGAACTTGGTCAAGAATTGCTCGACTTGGCTCATGTCATTTTCAATATCGAGACTCAAGCGAACAGCTGTCTGCGCAATGCTCTTGTCCACTCCCATGGCAATCAAGGTTCCAGCTGGCTTACCTGCTTTGGACGAACAGGCACTAGTGGTCGAGATGTAAATATCAAACTCTTCAAAGGCATGGACCACTACTTCTCCACGAACTCCCTTGATCCCGAAAGTCAAGATGTGAGGCGCAAAGTGATCCTCACCAGAAAAGACAGTGACATCTGGATAGTTGGCCAATTCTTTGCGGATGACTTCTTTCATCTGCTGGGTCTTGCTGGCAAAAGCTTCTTGGTTTTCCATAGCTAAGCGTAGGGCTTTTGCGGTTGCTGCGATACCTGCCACATTCTCAGTTGTCGAGCGCATTTCTTTTTCTTGACCACCTCCGGTTAAGAGAGGGGTGATCTTTTTGCCTTCTTTGATGTAGACAAAGCCGACTCCGCGAAGTCCATGGAATTTGTGACTAGAGAAGGTCGCAAAGTCCACGCGCTCTGGTAGATAAACTTCTGTTGCTACCTTTGCCAAGGCTTGAACCGCATCGACATGGAAACTAACCGTTGGGCGATCTTCCAAAAGAGCCGCGATGTCATGGATAGGCTGGATGGAACCAATCTCATTGTTGACGGCCATGACAGAGACCAAGGTCGTATCCGGACGGAGTAGGTTAGCCAAGGCATCCACCTTGACAAAGCCACGCGCATCCACTGGAGCGTAATCCACTTCGAATCCCTGCGTCTTTAGCCAAGCAGCTGACTCCTTGATAGCGGGATGCTCGATGTCAGAGACAATGATATGCTTGCCATAAGGAGCTTTCTCAAAGGCGACACCCTTTAGGATCCAGTTGTCCCCTTCTGTCCCACCAGACGTGAAGTAAATTTCCTCAGCTTTCTTGCCAATTAGCTCCGCAATTTGTTTCCGAGAAGCTTCCAAAATACGAGTAGCTTGACTACCTAGATTGTGCAAACTAGAAGGGTTGCCCCAGATCCGAGTCGCTACTTCTGTATAAGTCGCAAGGGCTTCTGGATAGGGTTTAGTCGTTGCTGAATTGTCAAAATAGATCATGTCCTACGCATCCATCACTTTCTTTTTACGTAACTTCTATTTTATCATTTCTAACCGCTTGGGACAAGGATTTGATAAATAGAGATGTCGCAAAATCACTCTATAAAATTCAGTTCTTTTTAGACATTTTTCAGAAAATGACTTATAATAGGAAAGTGTTAAAAAAACAATTTTTGATAGAAAGAGAGTGAACATGTCACAATATTCAAGAAGTAACAAAAACCAAAAACCTGAGGAAAAAGTTGATACAAGACCATCTCGCGGTGAGAAAGTCAAACAAGGTTTGTCCGTATTTCAAACGGTTGTAGCTACGATTGCCAGTCTCTTAGGGATTATCGTCACTTCCTTTACCATCATGAGTCTGCTCAATAAAGACAATCAAAAAACAGAAGATAAACCATCTAGTAGCACCAGCGTTGTCGTGGTTCACGATAAGGGATCTGACTCCAGCGCTACCAATACAGATGCTAACACCAATACACAAACCGATTCAAGCAATACAGAAACAAGTTCACAAAAAGAAACCGATAGTTCATCTGCTACAGAAACTAGTTCATCTGCAGCGCAAGATCAAGGTTCCACCGCAACAGACAGTGGTGCAGACACAGCATCATCCGGAACCAACTAAAAAATCAGTAAGGACAACCTTACTGATTTTTTTTGGCTTTCGATGCCAGCTTTTTCTGATTTTTATAGAAAGCATCGATCTCGTTGTCATACTCCCATTTGAGCTTTGAACGTTCTTCCTGGATTTGATCCAATTGTTCAAAGACGTCCCGTCGAAATCGTTCACTATTTTCATCCATTTGGAAAAAATAAGTATGAACTTCTGCAGGTAACTCACCTTCTGCCATGCGATAGACTTCTTCTTTTAACTGATCCGTTTGCTGTAGAAAATAAGAGAGATCTTCTTCAAGAGATTCCTCTTTTTTCTTTAACTGTTTCATTTTGCTATCAAATTCAAGTTCTAATTTATAAAGATCTTCCTTCATCTTCTGTCAATTCTCAATTTCTTAGCGGACTAGTAAGTTCTGGTTTGCTCACTTTAGACAAATAGTTTTTTGCCGCAGTTGCGGCTTGTCCTTCAAGACCATCCGTGATATTTTCACTGTAAGTCTTTTTTGCATAGTTTTCTAATTCCTCTGCTTTTATATGCAGTCTTGCTTGGAGAGATATATTCTTTAGCTTTATAGTGTTCACTGCTACTACAACAGCCGCTTTTATTGCCAATCTCTGTTGTGCTTTCAGTCCTTCCAGTATTTTTTCATTCATAAACGGTAAAATTATTGGCATCGTTTCCTCCTTCTTTTATGATAGGGATCCAAAAATATCAGCAGCGCCTTGTTCATCAACCTCTACAAGTTTCTGCGCACATTGAATCATACTCTTTGAGAAGCCACTCATTTTTTCTTTGTAGTTCTTTAAATTACTTTTATCGGTCTCCTCAATTCCGCTATCCCACAAATGTTCAAAAGTCAAGTCAGTCATTAAACTTTCTCTTTCACTTGCTGACAATGCCCATCCCAATCCAAAAATAACATTTCTAGATAATTCAACCTCTATTTTTATGTTTTCTTCCGCAGTCGTGATCATTTTCTCTGTTTCTGACACCTTCTGCTCAATATCTGCATCTGCCAATTGAACTGCTGCATATAACAATTCTGTGCGAAGTAAGATTCGCTCCGCATAGCTCCCAGCACTTTTAATTTTGTTGTGCAAATTATTGGGATTCTTGAGGTCTAAATTTTTTCGATCCCATTCCAAAGAAGCTTTCTGGGCATCTTTTATAATTTTAGCATATTGATTTTGATAATCATAGTATAGCCACGCCAGATCTGGGAGATTGGAAGCAATCATTACGATCGCTTCACTATCTATTCCTAAACCAGAAAGCCCATCAAAAAAATCATCGTAATTATGCCAGAAATCTTTACTTCCTTTTTGTATTAGGGAAGCAAATTTACTAAATTCCTCTGGACTCATCGTTACGATTCGGTTGATTGTTTTTCTAGGAATGTATTCCTTCAGTTTATCAATTTTTTCTCTATTAAGTTTTGCAAGTCTCTGACCTGCAACTAACAACTCTGGATGATAGGATTCCGATGCCGTTAGGATATTGCCATAACTATCTACTTGATAGGCACCAAAATCATGTGAAGAATACTTGTCCGTCATACTAGTATACTTAATCGGGACAACTACATTGACTTGGCCAAGTTGTTGCTCCCAAGGTCTATCCCGATTGAGCATGCTAACTGGATCAAAAGGATTGACATAATAAACAATTTTTTCATCCAATAATTTCAGTTTTTCCGGACTATATCCTGCCTTTATCAAGCTCAATGTTGTATCTGGGCCATCAAAAAGAACAGCTTTTCCGATGTGGTTCAATTCCGAATCATCTAATCCTGCTAAACCTTGAGCAGATACCATTGTTCCAAGTGAATGAGCCGTCACATCCATCTTAGCATCCGGTGCAGCTTTGTCTTCTAATTCAGCGATCTTTGCTTTCATGCCTTTTGTAGCATACTGTGCTTGAGGAACGATCGCATCTGTAAGAGCAAAAGCTGCATCATTATTGATCCAATCTTTGGAATTAAACTCCTTTAAATTTGCATCTAAAATATTTGAGAAATCAATTCCAAAACCGTCACTTCCACGAATCGAAAAATAGGTCTGGTGCGTATTCGCATTGATCGTCTCAGTATCTGTGACATAATAAGCGTGGTATCCAGTTTCTGCATCCTCTAACAACTTTTTATTATCTGGTTGAAGATAAACCTTGCCACCATTTGGCAGATCCGTACCCCCGCCATGAGTTACTTGACCTTCCGAATCTTTTCCATCTGTAGAGAAACTAAATTCAACGGATTTCCCTGAATCAAGTGCTTTTTGCCTTTCCGGATTCAATTGTTCATATGGAAAATTTTTGGGTCTATATCTGTAAGCTGATTCTGCTAATGAAGCATATAGATTATCAAAACTTTTTAAATTCCAATTACTCAAATAATCTTCCCCCTATACCAATGTCGGATCCTATATACATCTCATCTAGATTCAATGTATTGTCATCATTTATTGGGATATCTACTCTCCAACCCGATTCTTCAATATGATTTATACGTCCATAAACACTCATATAATATTCAGGAGTTGTCAGTCCACCATCACCCCATTGTGTCTGATCCCAATCAATCTGAACGGATTCAACTTTTGAATTTTGTGCTTTGACTAAATCAATAACCTTCTGTTCGTGTTCTTTTAGATAGTCCAGTTGTTTTTTCTTTATAGTTTCTTCATCTTCCTTTAGGTCTTTCGTAGATGAAGTAGCAATCGTCTTTCCTTGTTTTGTATCATCTTTATGTTTCACGGTACACCCTCCTATACTTAGCAACACTGCAATTGAAGCAACTATTATCATGATTTTTCGACTTTTCATGAGTCCTCCTATCATTCTGTACAGATTATTCTCTAAAATTTCCACCTGTCATTTCTCTTAACAAACTCATTGTAATGGTCATTTGCTCAACTTATACTATTCATCTGCCAATTTCTATTCTAAGATTGGAATATTGGATAAAATGTTATTTCAATTATTATAGCATTTATAGTTTGAAAATCAAGCTATCTCACTACATAGAGCTTTTTAAAACATGAGTTCATGATTTCTTTACCTTCAATCATCCAAACTTTAAATTAACGTTAGTAGCAATATGAACTATTGGTCTATTGCGAACTCATAGCACGTTTTTCCCCTATCATTTTAAGTTCCAATTACTCAAATAATCTCCCCCCTATTCTAATGTCGGATCCTATATACATCTCATCTAAATTTAATGTATTGTCCTCATTAATTGGTATATCTACTCCCCAACTCGATTCTTCAATATTATTTATACCTCCATAAACATTCATATAATATTCAGGAGTTGTCAGTCCACCATCACTCCATTGTGTCTGATCCCAATCAATCTGAACGGATACAACTTTTGAATTTTGTGCTTTGACTAAATCAATAACCTTCTGTTCGTGTTCTTTTAGGTAGTCAAGTTGTTCTTTTTTTATGTCTCCTTCTGGTTTTTGTACGACTTTCTTTGAAGATGAGGTCGTTATCTTCTGTTCGGGTCTTTTGGTCAGGGTCATGATTTTTCCTCCAAGAAAAACCAGTCCTAGGATCGGTAACAAAATAATCAAAAATAGTTCCATTTGTCTCTTCATTCAATTCTCTCCAATCTACACACTTTTAATTGATCTATCAACTTATTTATTCGAAAATTTTTCCACCTATCCTTAAGTATTGGCCCAAAGACATCTTCTTTAAATTAATTTTTCCATCTTCCACGACTACATCAACTCGCCAACTGGATTCAAGATTTTGATTAAACCCTCCAAAAATGAGAATCATTTCGTCACCACCTTGAGGTGTTCCATTTCCTGCCACGCCCCACTCAGTTTCATCCCAATTAATCTGCACGGATTCAACTTTTGAATTTTGTGCTTTGACTAAATCAACAACCTCCTGTTCGTGTTCTTTTAGATAGTCCAGTTGTTTTTTCATTATAGCTTCCTTATCTTCCTTTAGGTCTTTCGTAGATGAAATAACATTCGTTTTTCCTTGTTTTGTATCATCTTTATGCTTCACGGTACACCCTCCTATACTTAGGAGCGCTACAATTGAAGCAACTATTATCATGATTCTTTGACTTTTCATAAGTCCTCCTATCATTTTGTACAGATTATTCTTTTAAATGTCCACCTATCATTTCTGGATCTATTATGGACTCATAGCTCAAGTATTTTTGGAATCCTTTCCTCTTAATAGGTAGAATGATCTGTTGATTTTATTAAGGAAAATTTGAACCAGAGATTGAATCAATTGAAATTGGATTCTCAACATTTGGTTTTGGGATAATAAAGAATGAATAGCCATTGAGTTCCTTATCATTTGCCCCATAGACCTTTAAACGGATGTCAAATCCAGATTCCGTAAATGCTCCACTATCTCCTACTTTCACGGTATCCCAGTCATACTCGACCCGAACAACTTCTGGATCATTCACCTTTATGTAATCCGTAATTTCTGACTCATGTTTTTTTAAAAAGTTAACTTGCTTTGGTGTGACAGTTTCTGCATCTTCTTTGGTGGAGGAAGAAACATTCGTTTTTTCTTGCTTCATCTCTTCTTTAGATTTTACAGTACAGCCTGTGATGATGAGCAATGCGACAAATAAAGCAAGTAAAGTGAAAATCATTTTTTCTTGTCTCTTCATAAATTCTCCTTAAAGGCTTTGATTTTTCCAGTTCTTACTCAATAGAATCACCCTTAATACTAATATGTTGGCCCATACCTAAAGCCATCTTTTGATCAGAATCAAATACGACATCCACTCTCCATCCTGAATCTTCAAGTTGATTGACGGTACCAAAAATTTCTATGACCTCATCTCCACCTTGTGGTGTCCCATTTCCACCATCAATCCATTGCGTTTCTTCCCAATAAATCTGAACAGATTCAATCTTTGAACTCTTCGATTTCACAAAATCGACGATTTCTTGCTCGTGCTCTTTGAGATAAGCGAGCTGCTTTTGTTTGATCACTTCTACATTTTCTTTAGTGGAGGAAGAGGTGGCAGTTTTTGCTTGTTTCGTATGAGCTTTTTGATTTACACTACAACCTCCAATGCTTGTGAAAATAAGCATTAAAGCTATTAACTTAAGGGTACATTTCATTTTTCTTTTCATTTTCCTCCTAACACTAATACTTCTATTTACTTAGGAAAAAATTTTCCAACCACCATTTTCCTCGATATAAATATCATTAAGCATCCCCATTTTTTTGATAGTTGGTATGCTATTTTGATCTTCTAGATAAAAATCAACGGAGAATTTTGTGTTTTCTAATTGATTAATCTGACCAGAAATAGATAAATTGTATCCACCACCCTGAGGCGTTCCATTCCCAGACTCTTCAATTTGCATACTGTTCCAATCAATCTGAACGGATTCAATTTTCGGACTTTGAGCTTTCACAAAATCGACGATTTCTTGCTCGTGCTCTTTTAGATAAGCGATTTGCTCTTTTTTTATTTCTTCCTTTGATTTTTGTACAACTTTCTTTGAAGAAGTGCTTGTTATCTTCTGCTCCGGCCTTTTGGTCAGGGTCATGATTTTTCCTCCAAGAAAAACCAGTCCTAGAATCGGTAACAGGATGATTAAAAATAATTCCACTCGCCTCTTCATTTCTTTTTCTCCAATCCTTCCTTTCATGACTAAATAGGCGGTCACTTTCCTTACTATTATAGCATCTTTCATTTGAATCTCAATCTAACTCACTAGTTAGAGACTTTATGCAGCAATCATAAAAGAACCTGCGGTGTTCTGCTAGAATATAGATAATCCTTTTTTACAAATAACACCTAAGTGATGCTAAAAATTCAAATGTTGCATTTTTGTAAAGCATCTAAATATATAATGAAACTTTCCGCTGTGAGAAAAGTGCTAGAAACACCATTGTTTCTAGCACTCGGGAGTTTTGGAACCTTAGGTCCAAAACTAAGTCATGGAACTTCTTCGAAGTTCGCTGACGTCCGTACTCACTTAAGGAAAGTTTCTAAGAGGAGTTTATCTGCAATCAAAAAGGAACCCGAAGGTTCCTTTTGTGTTATTTTCGATACATCTTGACCTGGAGGTAAAGATCGTTATAGACTCCAAGCAATTTCTTGCCTAATTGTTGATAGACTTCCAAATGGTCCAGTGTTTCATCGCTTGGATAGAAGGATTGGTCATCTTGGATTTCTTTTGGCAACATGGCTTTGGCTTTTTTATTTGGCGTTGAGTAGCCGACATAAAGAGCATTTTTTAAAGCATTTTTAGGACGAAGCATGAAGTTAATAAAGGCATATGCTGCTTCTTTATTTTTCACGGTTTTTGGAATGACAATGTTATCAAACCAAAGGTTGCTGGCTTCAGTTGGAACGACATAGCGAAGATCCTTATTGGCTTCGAGCATTTGGCTAGCCTCTCCTGAGAAAGTAACCCCAATAGCCGCATTGTTTTGGATCATATAGCCTTTCATCTCATCGGCCACTAAAGCTTTGATGTTTGGTGTCAAGGTGTAGAGTTTATCTACTGCCTCTTGCAATTTCTTTGGATCCTTTTCATTGAGGCTATAGCCCAAGGTATTGAGACCAATTCCCATGACCTCACGCGCACCATCGTACATCATGATGTCATTTCTGTACTCTTCACGCCAGAGATCTGACCAATGTTCAGGAGCATTTTTGACCATCTTGGTATTGTAGATAATCCCCAAGGTACCCCAGAAGTAAGGGACTGAATATTGGTTGCCCGGATCAAACGATTGGTTCAAGAGTTTTGGATCGATATTTTCCATCCCTTTGATCTTGGATTGGTCCAACTTTTCAACCAGATGCTCATCCATCATCTTAGCAATCATGTATTCACTAGGAATCGCAATATCGTAAGTGGTTCCACCTTGCTTGATCTTAGTGTACATGGCTTCGTTGGAATCAAAGGTATCATATTGCACCTGAATCCCTGTCTCTTTTGTAAATTCCTTGAGCAATTCCGGATCGATATAATCTCCCCAGTTGTAGATGACCAACTTGTCACTATTCTTGGTATTCATGCTCGCTTCGATCTGGTGGCTAATTCCCCAGAGGACCAGAATGACAAGGACAATCCCAGTTAGGAATGAATAAAGTTTTTTCATGCTGCTTCCTCCTTTTCACGGGTAATAAAGTAATAACCGATGACCAAGAGCACACTAAAGAGAAAGACAAGGGCGGACAAGGCATTGATACTGAGGGAAATCCCTTGACGCGCACGTGAGTAGATCTCTACAGACAAGGTTGTAAATCCATTTCCGGTTACAAAGAAGGTCACGGCAAAGTCATCAAGCGAATAGGTAAAGGCCATAAAGTAGCCCGCGATAATGGCTGGTGTCAGATACGGCAACATGATCTCTTTGAGCATTTGCACTTGGGTAGCTCCCAGGTCATAGGCAGCATTGACCATATCCCGGTTCATTTCCTTGAGTCGTGGCAAGACCATCAAGACTACAATGGGAATCGAGAAGGCCACGTGGCTAGCCAGAACAGATAGGAAACCTAGCTGGTACTTCACCGTCGTAAAGAGAATCAAGAAGCTGGCCCCGATCATAACGTCTGGCGCTACCATAAGAATGTTGTTGATGGAGAGCAAAGGACCTTCTAACTTCTTCTTCGATTGGTAGATATAAATGGCTCCAAAGGTTCCAATCACTGTCGCAATCAAGGCTGACAAAAAGGCCAAGAGGAAGGTCTCTGATAAGATCAGCATCAGACGACTGTCTGCGAACAATTCATTGAAATGCTCAAGCGTGAAGCCCGTGAAGGCATTCATATCTCCCCCTTTATTGAAGGCATAAAAGATCAAATAGAAAATAGGAAGATAGAGGATCAGAAAGACGAAACCTAGATAGAAATGAGATACTTTTTTCATCGTTCTCTCCTTTCTCTAGTTGCCCACATGGTAAAGAGCATGGCAAGGATCAGAACAACTCCGATGGTAGAACCCATTCCCCAGTTTTGTGTTGTCAGGAAGTGCTGTTCAATCGCTGTCCCTAAGGTAATGACCCGGTTTCCACCGATCATCCGTGTCAACATGAAGAGACTCAGACTAGGAATAAAGACAGATTGCACACCTGAGCGAACTCCATTCATGGACAAGGGGAAGACCACATGACGGAAGGTATCCCAACGATTGGCTCCCAAATCATAGCTGGCATTGATCAAGTTTGGATCTAAGTCATCTAAGACATTAAAGATCGGCAAAATCATAAATGGCAACTCGATGTAGCTGGCTACAAAGATAAAGGAGAAATCGGTAAAGAGGATCTGCTGGGGAGCGACTCCGAGAAAGCTTAAAAAGCTATTGATGGAGCCGTTTTGACCAAAGATTCCGATAAAGGCATAGGCCTTGAGCAAGAGATTGACCCAGGTTGGCAAGACGATCAACATCAACCACAACTGCCGGTGTTTGAGCAGCGTCAAAAAGTAAGCAGTCGGGTAGGAGATCAAGAGCGTCACCAAGGTGACGATTCCGGCATAAAGGACCGAATTAAAGCTCATCTTTAAATAGGTCAGATTTTGCGAAGTAAAGAACTCTTTGTAGTTTTCTAGTGAAAACTGCCCTTCAACGTTAAAAAAGGATTGAAAGATGATCATGACCACAGGAGCCAAGACAAAGAGAAAAATCCACAAGAAATAGGGGAGGATAAATAGATTAGAGGTTGTTTTCTTCATCTCTTTCCTCCTCAATGGCATTAATCAAACCAGCTTCTTGCTCTTCCACTTCAACGTACTCTTCGATCCGCGCATCGAATTCTTCTTCGGTTTCGTTGAGACGCATAACGTGGATATCTTCTGGTTCAAAGTCTAGCCCGATAACTTCTCCCACGATGGCCTTACGAGTCGAGTGGATCATCCACTCATTTCCCAAATCATCATAGGCGATGATCTCGTAATGCACACCACGGAAGAGCTGGGTGTCCACCTTCACTTGGAGCTTGCCTTCTTCAGGAAGGGTGATTTGCAAGTCTTCTGGACGAATGACGACTTCAACTGGTTCATTTGGACGCATCCCTCCATCGACGGCTTCAAAGCGTTTGCCATTGAACTCAACCAAGTAGTCCTCGATCATGCGACCATCTAGGATGTTGGACTCCCCGATAAAAGTCGCTACAAAGTGGTTGATCGGTTCATCATAGATATCAACCGGTGTACCAGATTGGACGATCTCTCCTTCATTCATGACAAAGATCCAGTCACTCATGGCAAGGGCTTCTTCTTGGTCGTGGGTAACAAAGACAAAGGTAATGCCCAAGCGTTGTTGCAATTCCCGCAACTCATACTGCATGTCTGTCCGAAGTTTCAAGTCAAGTGCAGACAAAGGCTCATCTAAAAGGACTACTCGTGGTTCATTGATAATAGCCCGTGCAATAGCTACCCGCTGGCGTTGACCACCCGATAATTTTTGGATCGAGCGTTTTTCAAATCCTGCTAACTGGACCATTTTCAATACTTCTGAAACCCGACGTTCGATCTCAGCCTTGTCCAGCTTTTTCAAACGAAGGGGAAAAGCCACATTTTCAAAGACCGTCATATGCGGAAACAGGGCATAGGACTGAAAGACGGTGTGGACATCCCGCTTGTTGGTAGGGACATCATTGATCCGTTCCCCATCAAGGTAGACATCTCCAGAGCTAGCATCTAAAAGACCGGCAATAATATTCAGGATAGTTGATTTTCCTGATCCAGATGCACCGAGCAGGGTATAGAACTTCCCTTCTTCCAATTCAAAATTGATATCCTTTAGGACAACGGTTCCGCTATCTTCAAAGACCTTTGTAACATTTTTAAACTCAATAATTGGTTTTTTCAATTCACATAAATTCCTTCTTTACTACGATTACCAAACTGCTTTTCAAACGAAAACGCAGCGGCTGACAGGAAGACCTGTCAGGCCACCAATACCTCTCGGGGACTTACTAGACTGCCCCACCTATTTACGGTATCGATAGGCACTCACCCCCTTTCCGACTGATGCTATCGATGTTTACACTATCAATTATTCTTCAATACTAACGTTCTTAGGCTTGACCGATAATGCGAACTTCTGGTTCTAAACGAACGCCTGAGTGAGCCTCGACTGCTTCAATGACATGGGCGATCAGGTCTTCGTAGTCCTTAGCTGTTCCATTATCGACATTGACCATAAAGCCGGCATGTTTTTCAGACACTTCAACACCACCGATTCGATAGCCTTTCAAACCTGCTTCACTAATCAATTGACCTGCAAAATGACCGACAGGACGCTTAAAGACGGATCCACAAGAAGGGTATTCAAGGGGTTGTTTCAACTGACGAAGATGGGTCAACCGATCCATCTCCTGCTTGATTTGCTCGTGATTGCCAGGAGACAAAGCAAATTTGGCAGAGATGACGACAGCACCTGTCTCTTGAATCTTAGATTGACGGTAGCCAAAAGCTAGTTCACTCGCTGACAGAGTTTCGATCTCTCCGTCTTTGGTCAAGACCTTACAGGATACTAGGACATGCGCGATCTCTCCTCCATAGGCTCCCGCATTCATAAAGACTGCACCACCGACACTGCCTGGAATGCCACTAGCAAACTCAAAACCTTTCAAACTATGGTGCAAGGCCACATGGGTGGTGTCGATGAGTTTAGCACCTGCCTCTGCTTCGATCACATAACCATCCACACTGATGTCACGCAAGCGATCAAACATAATGACAAATCCCGGAATGCCCCCATCGCGGACAATGATATTGGATGCATTGCCCAGGACCATCCATGGAATTTGCTCTTGGTTGGCAAATTGAACGATGCGTTTTAATTCGTATTGGTTGCGGGGAAAGGCTAAAAATTCAGCATTCCCACCTACCTTTGTGAAGGTATAATGTTTTAAAGGTTCTTGAAAACGGATATCAATCCCTTCAAGAATTTGATTTATTTTTTCATTCATCTTTCTGTCTGTTCTCTCTCTATAAAAATACAAACTATTATACCAAATTTTTGACTATTTTTCGACCCTAAAAAACAAAAGAAGACCTATAATATTCAGGCCTTCCTTTTATCATTCATTATGCAATTTTACGAGCAATGGCACGATTCTTTTGTCCATCCAGAGCTGATTTGACCGAAATCCAAGCACCACCAAGAGTAAAGACAGCTAAGAGTGCTAGATTCAAGTAAAATTTATCAGGGACATCCCCTGAGAATGTCGCTTCATTGAGAAGCGTCCAGGACATATCAAATGGCAAATCCAGTTCACTCATAAGCGCCAAAGTATAATCTAATTGGTTGACCAAAAAGACGGTCAAGACCATCAAAATAGCTGAAACTACCACACCTTTTTTAGTCAATTTCTTACCAAGAATCTCATAACCTTTGATGGTACAATAACCGAGGGCAGCCCCTGCTAAAACAGATACATAGCCAAGACGCGCTACCAAGAGGGCAACTGCTCCACCGATGATTACACCGATCACAGCCCCTACAATCCCCAAAAGGAAGTTTTCTTCCCGCGCTTCATAAGCCTCAACTGTACCTTGCACTTCGGCTTGGTAGGCTCTAAAGGTTGCATCGTCGATTAAAAAGATCGCATCTCCAATTTGATACAGACCGATTGGTCCTTCCTCACCCGTTTCCGCATTCACTTGCACAAATTGGTGGTTGAGTAAGAAATCAACAATATCTTGGATAGCTGTCCATAAGGTTTCGACAGCCTTCCCTTTGATCATTCCACCTTTGACAACGATCGAGGTCAAGTAACCATCAGAAGAGATAGCATTAATGGCTTTTGATTGTTCTTTTAATTCATTCCAAAGAATTTCACTATCTTCGATCAAGTCTCCTTCGGAACCTTGTTTCACACTGAGTGAAATGGTAAATACATTCTTGGTTTGAGCGCCTTCAATGACCAACAAGAAGCCTTCACGCTCTCCATACATCACACGAGCTTCGCCATCAAATTGCAGACCAAGATCGGTAGCAATACTATATAAATATTCTGGTTTCATGTTTCCCCCTAGATTTTCAGGAAAGCTTGAGCTTTTCCCCATACTGTTCCCATTCTACCATAGGAGAAGCAAAAAGGACATATACATTCGTATACATCCTTCTTTCATTTGTGTTACATTGAGGTTTATTTCTCAACACGAACGCCAAAAGTGTCGATTTTAAGTTGGAAAATCTGACCATCTAGCCCGAGTTTTTCGAGAGCTGCAACAAAGGCTGCTGCATGCTCTGGCGCTAAGAGGTTCATGATCGTTGGGCCTGCTCCCGACAGATAGGTGGCGTAAGCATCGTGTTGATGCGCAACTTCTTTTACCTGAGGGAACTCTTTGACAAGAGATTGACGGTAGCGCTCGTGGAAATGATCTGACTCGATGGAGCGACCAGCCGTCAGCAAATCTCCCTTGAGGAGAGCTGCGATAGCGACATTGGCTACGCTACTGGCTGCAACAGCTTCCTTATAAGACCATTCTTTCGGTAGGACATTCCGACTATCACTGGTCTTCAATTGGTAGCTCGGTACAAAGGCCACAAGGTCACAGCTTGGGAAGTCAGCCGTGACATATTGGACATCTTCACCGATGTAGCTCGCAATGACCATATTCCCAAAGATAGCTGGAGCTACATTATCCGGATGACCTTCGATCTCGGTCGCGATGCGCAATTTCTCAGCATCTGATAGCTGGAGGTTGGCTAATTGGTTGGCCAATTCAATCCCTGCTACAATGACCGAGCTAGAAGATCCAAGACCACGCGCCAAAGGCACTTCACTAGTCATCTTGATCCGATGGGGTTGCATATCAGTTGAGATAGAAAGAGCTGTTGAGAGCAAAAGGTTTTTCTCATCTGTCGGAATCCCTGCTCCAAGATCATGCTCAATGAACCAAGCATCAGCTGGTTCAAGGACTTCAATGGTCAAATAGCGAGTCACGGCAATCCCAACCGAATCAAATCCTGGCCCTACATTGGCACTGGTTGCTGGAACAATAATTTTCATGCTTATTCTCCCAAGACTTTAAAGGTATTCAAGAGTTCGAAATTCGCCTCTGAATCCAATTTTTCAACCAAGTTCTTGAATTGAGTTTGGTTAACTTGGTGAGTAATGATGACAACACTTGCATAGTGACCATCTGAGTCTTCTTGAAGGATTTGCTTGAAGGAAGCTCCTTCTGCATTAAAGATTTCCGCAAGACGCAAGATTTGACCAGTCGCATCTGGTGCTTTGATTGAGAAGTAATAATTGTTCTTCACGTCTTCTGGCTTAGCCAATTGAAGAGGGCGACTGTATTCATTGAAGGCTTTACCGATTGTTCCTTCTTTTAGTCGACGGACAATGCGAACGAGGTCGGCTACGACACTTGTCGCAGTTGGTTTTTGACCAGCACCTGGTCCGTAGTACATAGACTCACCAATACCGATGGATTCCACATAGACCGCATTCATGACATCATTCACTCCTGCGAGTGGATGTTGTTTTGGAAGGAAGGTTGGTGTCACTTCTGCTGCGATCCCTGACTCTGTTTCAACGATAGATCCGACCAGCTTAATGACATATCCAAGGCTTTGAGCAACCGATACATCTTGAGGAGTGATCTGGCTAATTCCTTTGTGACCTACTTGGTCAAATTGGATATTCATCCCAAAGGCAAATTGGCTCAAGATCACCATCTTGTAGGCAGCATCGATTCCTTCAACGTCGTTGGTTGGATCACTTTCAGCGTAACCAAGACGTTGCGCTTCTGCTAAAGCATCTTCATAAGTCCAGCCTTCTTCGACCATTTTGGTCATCATGAAGTTAGAGGTTCCATTGACCACACCAAGAACCTTGGTCACCTTGTCGGAAGCAAGGGAATTCACCAAGGTCCGAAGGATTGGGATCCCACCAGCTACGGCAGCTTCATAATAAAGAGCCACTTGGTGTTTTTGAGCAATCTCTAGCAACTCGCTTCCATGAACGGCAAGAAGGTCTTTGTTAGCAGAGACCACATGCTTACCCGCCTCAAGAGCACGGGTGATAAAGGTCTTAGCTGGCTCGATACGGCCCATCAATTCCACAACGATGGCAATGTCTTTGTCTTCAATGATCTCATCGACATTGGTCACAAAGTTGTAGTCGTGACCAGCAGCTTGTAATTTTTCCTTTTCCTCATCATCTCGAACCAAGACCTTAGCGATCTCGATTTCATCTTGAGCTGCCTGGGTGATTTTTTCATGGTTTTCTTTTAATAAAAATGGTACGCCACTAGCAACAGTACCAAATCCTAGTAAGGCAATCTTAACAGACATCCTATTGACTCCTTGAATTTTCTATAGTAGCTCCATTATAACAAAAACTTGAGCGTTTGACAGCCAATTGCCTTAAAAATTCTGAATTTTCATGACAGGATCTGCCTGTAGCAAGTTCTGGAAAAGAACATAGAATTTGTGGTACAATAGAGAAAATGATGAAAACGGTGACACTATGAGTAAACGAAGAGTACCTAAAAAAATCAAAGCCCTACTTGGAATCAATGCCTTCCTACTGGTCTGTATCTTCATTTGTAGCTTTCTTCTGATCAAACGGATCACTCAGCCAAGTGACGGGAATACAAGTGGCACTGCCGTGACGCGTTCTCTCGAGGAAGGTAGCTCCTCTATCGAGTGGACTCGAGTGAAAAAGCCGGTCAAACTGCCCATCCTCATGTACCACTCCGTGCACAATATGGCTGAGTCCGAAGCTGCCAATGCCAATCTGATAGTTGATCCAGAAACCTTTGAGAGCCAACTAAAGGCCCTGAAAAAAGCGGGTTACTACACACTGACACCAGAGGAAGCCTATCGCATCCTCGCTAAGAACGAAGTGCCAAAAGGAAAGAAATATGTCTGGCTGACCTTTGATGATGGCGTCGAGGATTTCTATACCATCGTCTATCCGCTTCTTAAGAAATACAAGATGACGGCCACCAACAATATCATCACAGACTTTACCCAAAAGGAAAAAGAAAATGTCCTGACCTTTGACCAAATCAAAGAGATGAAACATGCTGGCTTAACCTTTGAAAGCCATACAGTCAATCATCCAGACCTAGCCAATTCCAGTCTCGAAACTCAAAAGAATGAACTCGTCGCTTCTAAACGCCTGCTAGATAAGGTGCTGGATCAAAATACCAGCGTTATCGTCTACCCATCTGGTCGCTACAGCCAGGTCACGATCGACCAAGCCAAGAAAGCTGACTACAAACTAGGCCTCACCACTAAAAATGGACTCGCCAGCTCCGCTGATGGCCTCTATTCCCTCAAACGAGTTCGGATCCTTCCAACTACTACAGGAGAGGATCTCCTAGCCATGATCCAAGAATAAAGAAAGACCCCTGTCTGAGATCATTTCAGACAGGGGGTATTTGTTACTTCCTTATAAACAATTCCTTTTTAACCCGTCGGTTTATAAACTGTAATAGGATTCAAAAATTCCTAAAAAAGCTTCATCATTGATTAGCTATCATCTTTGACTTTCTTGTATAAATGATCAAAACAATTGCAAATGACAACAACTGCCACAGAAGAATTCTTACTATCTGCAAACTATCCCCTTCAGAATTTGAGACAACATGAACCAGATTTGAAGCAAGATTGTTGAAAAGATGGTCTCCTAATCCTAGCCACAAGGAACCTGTCATTTTGTAGAGTAAGGACCATTTGATGCTCATCATTCCCGCTAGGATGACATAACCAATTCCCATAACAATAAGATTTGTGAGGGAAGATTCTCCTTGAAGAAAATCTCTAAACGGCATTACCAAATGCCATATTCCAAATAGGAAGGCTATAAAGAATAGACTCTTGCGGTAAGAAAGCCCTTCAAGAATTTTTGTGAAAAGGCCACGAAATATTCCTTCTTCCATCCAGACATTTATCAGGTTAAACACCACACATGAGAGAATAAGTAAGATTCCTGCTTGAGATACTTTTTCGTTTGTTAAGGAAAAACCACTGGCGTAAAACGATAAGTGAACATTTCTATGAAGAAAAAAGAGAGTAAGACTTTCAATGGCATATGCAAAGACGGAACACACTAAGCCAAAGAGTAGCCCCTTCCCTATACCACTCACTATTCCGTCAGGACTGAAACCAATATCTTTCCATCTTAAATTACAAATTGAAAGGAGTCCCCACAGTAGAAGAATTCCAAAAAGCTTATGTAAAAAATTCTCAGATAGGAAGGTTTCATCCGTCCTCATATAGAAGTATTCAATTAGCCTTGCTACTGAGCAGATAACAAATATAATTGAACAACTTAAAATAGGTTTCCTTATTAGTCGATTTAGCATATCTTCCTTTCAAATGAGTCTTTTATGAAAGTTCATTTCAATATTTTACTCAGTCCAATTCCTTCTCTAGTTCTTTTAGAAAGGTGATTAAAAATTGATGGCGACTTTCTGCCATTTGCTTAGCAGTATCCGTGTTCATTTCATCTTTTAAGAGGAGCAACTTGTCATGGAAATGTTGGACAGTATCAGTAAGAGGCCTCCCTTTGTGACCACCATAGGAAAAAGTTCGCGCAATTCCTACAGCTCCTATCGCATCCAGGCGGTCTGCATCCTGGACAATCTTGCCTTCTAAGGTTTCTGGATGTTTACCGCGATTTTTGCTGAAAGAAACAGCATTGATAACTCGACAAATCTGGTCGATTTGGTTTTGAGGAATACCAATCTCTTCTAGAAAAATGCGAGCATTCGCATTATTCTCAGTTTGAAACAATTTATCATCATCAGCGTCGTGAAGAAGAGCAGACAAGCCCACTATCTCCAGATCACATGGACCTTCTGCTTGTGCGATTCTCATAGCATTGCTATAGACGCGAAGGGTATGCGCCACATCATGGCCATCCGCTCTATCAGCAAATAAGGTTTTCACATACTGCTTAGCAGCAAAAATTCGTTCTTCGATCATCGTTCTTGTCCTTTGTTCAATCTGTGCTCAGTTTTATCAATTCATTTGAACTAGTTATGGAGAGGGGCAGTTTACTTTAAAACCACCTCTCGGTGGTGTTTACTTTTTCTTTTGTGGAAAGAGGGGTAGGCCTAACGTAGCGATCTTCTCAGCGGGAATCTTCATGCCATCCTTGATCCATTTGGAGATGACAGAGACAATGGCTGAGCTCCAGAAGGAATTGAGGTAACTGCCAGCGCCATTCGAGGAGCTGCCATTTCGTTTTTCTAAAAAATCATAGACTGCCTTGGTCAAGAGCCGCTCGAAATTATAATCAATGGCTAGACTGATGATCTTGGCTTCTTTCTTGACTTCCTTAAAGAGGTAGACCCAAACTTGGTAGAGGTCTGTCTTAAGGTTATAGCCATCTAAAGACTTGGTAATCTTTGCGATACTAGATTGAAAGATGGACTCTAGAATATCTTCTTTGGAGTCATAATTACGGTAAAAGGCTGCGCGAGAGACACCCGCACGCTGAACCAGCTCAGAGATGGTGATCTTTTTCAGATCTTTTTTCTCCAATAATTGTAGGAGAGAGATTTCGATGGATTCTCGTGTAATCGCATTGTTTTCTCGGTTAAATCGTTTGAGATTTTCCAAGGATTTCTCGGATATTTTTCTTTCTGCCATAACATTTACTTTCTATCTGTCTCACCTGATGTTATCTGCTTGGATAGCATGGTACTTCATGATATAATTGTAAAAGAAGACATACTACTTGTCAATGTACATTTTTATACAATTATGAGGTATGAACTGATGAAATGGAAAATTATTGCGGATTCAGGCTGTGACTACCGCTCTTTGGACAATCTGGCACCAGATACGGAGTTTGTCAGTGTCCCATTGACCATCCAAGTGGGAGAGACTATCTACACAGATGATGCCCACCTCAATATCGATCAGATGATGGAGGAGATGTATGCGACCACGACAGCTTCTAAGTCTGCCTGTCCGAGTCCAGATGATTATATGAAGTCTTTTGAAGGGGCTGAAAATATTGTCGTTGTGACCATCACTGGAACCCTTTCAGGTAGCTACAATAGTGCTGAGGTAGCTAAGAAGATTTATCTGGAAGAGCATCCGAATACCAATATCCATGTCATTAATAGCTTATCAGCTGGGGGTGAGGTAGACCTGATCGTTCGCAAGCTCAATCAATTGGTCGCTGAAGGCCTCGATTTTGATCAAGTGATCGATGTGATCAGGACCTACCAGTCTAAGACGAAGTTGCTCTTTGTTTTGGCCAAGGTTGATAATCTGGTCAAAAATGGGCGTCTCAGCAAATTGATCGGGACTGTTGTCGGGCTCCTCAATATCCGTATGGTCGGCGAAGCTAGTAAGACGGGTACCCTTGAGTTGCTTCAAAAAGCACGGGGCCAAAAGAAAGCGATCAAGGCAGCTTTTGATGAATTAATCAAGGCAGGCTATAATGGCGGACATATTACCATTGCCCACCGCAACAATGAAAAATTTATCGAGCAGTTCTCTGAATTGGTCCGTGAAAAATTTGCCCGTGCAAACATCGAAGTCCTTCCTACTTCCGGACTATGTAGTTTCTATGCCGAAGAAGGCGGGCTCCTCATGGGCTATGAAATTTAAGTTTCCACTAAAAAAGAGGCTGGGACAAAAGTCCTAGCCTCTTTATTGTTTTTGGATTGTCGAGCAAGACGCAGTAGTTGAGTAGGCTCTACTACGCTGATTTCATCATCTTTACAGCCCTACTCAACTGTGCGGAGGTGGGACGACGAAATCGAATTCTTACGAATTACCGATTTCTGTCCCACTCTCTCTTTTTATTCTCCGATCTCTTGGTAGAGAGTACGGATTTTTTTGCGGTAGATGGTCGAACTGATTCCAGCTCCGATTAGCAGGATGACACTATAAAGGATCACAGCCAGCAGGGTGCTGACGGAATGATAGGTCCAAATGAAGCTAACAATGATCAAGAGAAACATCACAAAGATAAAGACAATCAAGAGGATAGACTGAAGAACTGCATTCCCACGATGACGGGTCATCAACTCTGTGATATTGGTCCAATTGGTACTAAAATTTTGAAAATCTTTGACATAGTCTCGAATGCAGATCGGAATGGTGGTTACGACCCAGATCAGCAACATGGCTAGGATAGCCAAGGGATGGACGCCAAAATAGAGACAAACGCCAACTAGAAGAATGACTGGGAGGATGGATTGCACCAGATAGAGCAACCAAAACTTCATGAAGAGATAGCGTTTGAAATCAATAGGGAGCGATCTCAAGTACTCAAAGTTTTCGCGCTCTAGCGAAATACCGATACTGGTCAAGCCTCCAAAACTATTGAAAACACCGATCAAGATGGCAACAAGGGTCAGTGGCACCAGATACTGGGGCGTCAGGTAAGGACTGAGTCCTCCTATATTTTTCGATGCTCCTGCTGCTCCACTGAGGAGGAAAATATATGGCAGAATACTCATCATCAAGAGGACTTGCACCATAAGGGTTCCATCGCTCAAGAGTCTGCGATGATACTGAATGACAAATCGTCTAAAGGAGTCTTTCTGACCCACATGGAGCACTCTCACGCGCTCTTTGACGGTTTGGTTGGTCGCAACTGCAAGGGCCGCATCATAAAACTGCGGAATCACGATTTTGCGAACCAGGCCAATCAAGACCAGAAGGACCAGGATCCAGCCCAGAAGGCCAAGGATTGCTTCTCCATCAAAAGGATGGAGGATGAACTGATGAAAGGCCGTAAAAGGTGGAAATAGAATGGGAATATCTGCGCCCCCCGTCACTTCTACCCGATGGGTCTGAACTAGATTCAGATAGAGATAAGCTCCTAGACTCAGAAGAGAACCAATTCCGACCATGATGTTGGAGACCAGGGTCGTGTGTTTTTTGAAAAACAAGGTCTTGGTGATCAAATGAGCTAGTAATATCGTCGCTAAAAAGAGAACGCCTAAGAGAATTAAGGCACAAAAGAGGCCTAGCAGGATCCCTAACGGATTAAAGCCACCTGCCTGCACAGGGAGGATCAGAAAATAGCTGATCAAGGGAAGGATAGCCATGAGAAGAGTCAGGATGACCGAGATGCTCTTTCCTGCTATGACTTCTGCATCTGAGAAGGCATAGGGCCTGTAAAACTGGAGGTCCTTGCTTTCATAAAAGACATTGTAAAAACTCATAAAGCCTTGGGAAATGGTCATCAAGGAAAAGAGGGCGACCATATTGACAAAGAAGGCTGGCTGATGGACAAAATCATAGATGCTAAAGAGCAAGCCAAATATGAGGAAATAGACCAGGCCTAAAAAGAGATAGTTGAGCACCGATTTACGGGCAACATTGAGTTTGACGTCCGGTTTTTTTGCCTGTTTGGCACGTAATTTTGCGATCTGAGCGGGCTGACTGGCATAGATGATATTGACATTGACCAGTTGCTGGATAATCTTAAGACGCATGATCGCCACCTTCTTCCTTCCGACCCGCTAGACTGAGATAGATACTTTCCAGACTTTGTTCGGGGTGCTGGCCCTTTAATTCCTCGATCGTCCCATAGAAAATGAGATTTCCCTTTTTGAGAATGGCGATTTTATCACAGAGTTGTTCGGCCACTTCTAAGACGTGAGTAGAGAAAATGACCGTCTTGCCGCGATCCGCATGCTGGCGCATCATTTGTTTTAAATCGTAAGAAGCTTGTGGATCCAAACCGGTCATCGGTTCGTCCAAGACCCAGATATCTGGATCTGACAAGAGTGCTGCAATGACGAAGACCTTCTGGCGCATCCCATGTGAAAAGGATTCAATCACTTCATAGCGGTGGCTCTGAAAATCAAAGATCCTAAGAAGCTCCTCTAAACGTTGGTCACAGTCTTTCTGACTCATATCATAAGAGGTCGCAACCAACTCCCAGAATTCATTGGCTGTGAGACGCAAGAAAAGATCTGGCGAATCTGCCACATAACCGATCTTCTTTTTGATCGCCAGTCGATGGCTATAGAGGTCCTGACCATCCACTTCAATTGATCCAGTGGTTGGGGTTATGACACTGACCAGGCTCTTAATCGTCGTTGACTTTCCAGCTCCGTTGTGACCAATCAAGCCGACAATTTGTCCATCTTCGATGGTCAGATCCAAGTGGTTGAGGGCAATGTGCCCATCGTAATCTTTCGTAACTCCGTGAAATGTAATCATGTTAACTCCCTAATTGATCCTCGTTGGGACCGTTTTTCTTATTCTGTTGATAAGCGATCATCGAAATGGTAGAGCAATTCTAGCAGATAGTTTGGAATGGTCTCCAAGAAGTCTTCTTTGTAGACCCGCTCTCCTCGCTTATGCAATTCTTTACCCCATGGTCCTAGATTAACTGCTGGAACCTGAATTTGGGCAATTTTTTCCAGATCCAGATCATAGACCTGGGCTGGTGTGGCTAGGCTATCTAGGACGACTTGATAAGAAGCCACATCCTTTTCCAAGGCACAATAACTGGTGTCGTTAATCCCCATAAAGTATTCTTCCACTTTTAAGAGGTAACCTCTTGTGTCCAGATACTCACGGTAATCAGTGATGAGGGACACAATATTGAAATCGGTATTGTCTAAAAAGCAGCAATTCATAGAAGGATAATATGGGGGCGCAAAACCAATGACCACCATGGGATCCTTATCTCCGAGAAACTCAAGGAGCCGCTGGATTTGCTGGATTGCAAGGCTCTGGTAGCTGGTTCCATTACGAAAATCTTGCTCCGCTTTTTGGTTAGATATTTCTTTAAAGGCTTGGTAGCCCTCTAAGGCTTGGCAACGTTCCTCTAGTTCTTGATAGGTGATGACTCTTGGCCTTGCAATAATATGGTCTTGGCCAGCCTGATCCTGCAAGTGCTCGTACTTCTTGTAAAAGGCGTCCAAGGCCTCTTGACTTAGCTCATAGATTCGTTGCAAGAGCTCTTGTGGTGTTTTCTTCAAATGCAACACACTGAAATAACCAGCCGCATAAAGCACGGTCGATACATCGTACTGCTCCTTCAAATCTCTAAGATAGGACCAAGAAGGAAGAGGAGACGTTTCTCCCAAGGCCTGATCAGCCAGATCGGGATGAAGATCTAGCTGACTTGCGATGGCTACTAAGAGGGACAAGGCATTGATCCCTTTGAGGGGCTCCTTCATATGAGATAAAACGCCTTGCGCCACAACGACTGGCATGAATTTACCGACTGTGCCAATGTGAAGGACCTTTTCTTTTCCTACCTCTGATTCAAAGGGCTCTGAATCCACTGCTAATACATAATTCAGATCAAACTTTTCCTGCAAATCTGTGAGGAGGCCCAAAGCTCCACGCATCCCACGTGAATAGGATTCCTCGTCTCCAACAGAGAGATAGAGAAGATTGACCTGACCTTCTGAGGGATCTGCTGCATAGGCTTCCAGAACCCCTAATTGAAGGGCTAGGGCTGCTTTCATATCGCAAGATCCTCTGCCAAATTTCCAATCTCCAGAAGCTAAATCTTCCTGCATATCTGGTCGCCTATCCAGTGTTTTCAAAGCTTCTGCTACTTGATCAGAATCGAGCGCGATCTCCGACAAATTTCCATAGTCTTCTAAATCGACTGTATCATGGTGGTGGAAAAGGATAACTGTTTTTTTCTTGCCCTTATCAACCAAGGCCCAATTGACCGACCGATGCAAGTGATCCTGTGGCACCTGATAGCGCCCAAAATGGTCCGGATGGTCCTTGAAATAGGGGATTTGTCCAATCCGTTGATCCAGGTAGGCTTCAATTCCTTGCTCGGTCTCAGTATTGGTGAAGCTTGGAATCGCCAAGGCTTCAGTAAAAATCGTTTCGATGCTCTCTCTATTGGTGGTTTTCACTTTCAAACCAATCCTCCTTTGATATGATCAAACTATAAAATAAATAGAAATATATGTATCAGACTGATATTTCTACGTAAATAAAATGCTACTTTTTATATTCTCACTTTATTTCTTTCATGTATGCGATTTCTTTTTTAGAAAGGGCTTGCTTCCAGCGCAAACGTTTGTCGCATCCAACTATTTTTGGTAAAATAGGGACATTCACATGAAAGAAGAAATAAAAATGGAAAATCAAACCTTAATGCAATATTTTGAGTGGTATTTGCCTGCTGATGGGAACCACTGGACGCGTCTTGCTGAAGATGCGCAACACTTAGCAGACTTGGGTATTCGCAAGGTCTGGATGCCGCCTGCTTTTAAAGCTACTTCTAACAATGACGTTGGGTACGGAGTCTATGACCTCTTTGATTTGGGCGAGTTCGATCAAAAAGGAACGGTTCGTACCAAATACGGTTTCAAAGACGATTATCTTCAAGCCATTCAAGCCCTCAAAGATGCAGGCATTCAACCAATGGCCGATGTCGTTCTCAACCATAAAGCTGCTGCCGATGGCTTAGAGGAATTCGAGGTTGTTGAGGTCGATCCCATGGATCGAAACAAGGTTCTCACTGAGCCCTTCACCATTCAAGGATGGACCAAATTCACCTTTGATGGCCGAAATGGCGCCTATAATGACTTCCACTGGCATTGGTACCACTTCACTGGCACTGACTACGATGCTTCACGTAATAAGAATGGGATCTACCAAATCCAAGGGGACAACAAAGGTTGGGCTCATGGAGATCTGGTAGACAAGGAAAACGGAAACTACGATTACCTCATGTATGCCGATATCGATTTCAAACATCCCGAAGTTGTAGAAAATCTCGACCAATGGGCTGAATGGTTTATCGAAACGACAGGGGTTGAGGGATTCCGTCTGGATGCAGTCAAACACATTGACTCCTTCTTTATGAAGAATTTCATCCACAATATTACCAAAAAATATGGAGAAGATTTCTACGTCTTTGGTGAATTTTGGAATGGGGACACAGAAACCAACGATGAGTACTTGGAAAGCATTGATTACCTGTATGACCTGGTCGACGTAGCCCTCCACCAAAATCTCTTCAGAGCTAGTCAAGAGGGTGAAAATTTCGACCTTCGAACTATTTTTGATGGAACACTAGCGCTCAATCATCCTGAAGAAGCCGTGACCTTTGTGGACAACCATGATACCCAGCGAGGGCAAGCCTTGGAATCTACGATCCAAGAATGGTTTAAGCCTGCAGCCTATGCCTTGATCTTACTTCGTGAAGCTGGTTTGCCTTGTGTCTTCTATGGAGACTACTACGGTATCGAGGGCCAATTTGCGCAAGAAAGTTTCCAAGTGGTCATCGATCGCCTCTTATGGGTTCGTAAAGATCTGGCCTACGGGGAACAAACAGACTACTTCGATGATCCTAATTGCATCGGTTGGACACGCTCAGGTACAGAAGAATCAGCACCAATCGCCTGCTTGGTTTCGAATAACCAAGCTGCTACAAAAGTCATGGAGATCGGCTCATCCTACGCAGGTCTCACCTACTATGATGTCTTAGAAAATTGTAGCGAAACTGTCCAAGTTCAAGAAGACGGTACTGCCGAATTCCCAGTGGCAGAGCGCTCCGTCAGTGTCTGGGTAGCCCAAGATACAGAGGGCCAATAACCTTTATATGTAATGTTCTCCTAGGATCGACATTGTCCTAGGAGAATTTTTTTCTGTAAAAATTTTATAGGAAATACAGCTTCATTTTAGCACTATAAGAAAGCGCTGTCAATGGGTATCGCGTCTATTTGAAAGAAATAAAGAGCATCAAAAAGAGGCTGGGACAAAAGTCCTAGCCTCTCAATTATTTTTGGATTGTCGAGCAAGACGCAGTGGTTGAGTGGGCTCTACTACGCTGATTTCATCAGCTTTTACAGCCCTACTCAACTGTGCGGAGGTGGGACGACGAAATCGAATTCTAACGAATTACCGATTTCTGTCCCACTCTCTCTTTTTAGCTCAATTCTGCAATGATTTCTTTCAATTGCGCTTTCGTATGAACTCCAGCCACTTGTTTGACAACTTGTCCATCTTTTTTAAAGAGAAGAGTTGGGATCGACATGATACCGAATTGACGTGCTGTATTTGGATTTTCATCTACATCGATCTTACAGATTTTCAAATCATCTTCATGTACTTCTTCTGCCAACTGATCCAAGATTGGAGCTTGCATGCGGCATGGACCACACCAAGTTGCCCAAAAGTCAATCAAGACAAGACCTTGGCTAGTCTCTTGTTCAAAAGTTGCATCTGTGATTACGTGTGCCATATTTCCTCCTTTTTCAGTAGGCATCTACTGATTTTGCATTTCTACTTTTATTTTACACTAAATAATGCCATTTTAGAAATATTTGCTACGGGGACTCCTTAGGCATCTTCTTTCTTCTTGCGCCAAAAGACGAGGCTAGAAGCTGTCAGGGTAAACAGACCTAAGAGACCCAGAGCATGTTCTTTGCTACCTGTTTGTGGAAGCGTATGGTCCGTATGCCCTCCTTCTACTGCAGGAGTTGGAGCTTGAGGATCTTCTGCCAATCCTGGTGAAACAAATTGAGGGCCATAGGATACAGCTAGAGCAAGGTGAGGGTGCTCTTGGGCAGCTGATGCAGTCTTCGTCTCAACGACCTTCTCAGGAAAATCTTGGCTTGGTTGGACAAAATGTTCCGAGGTTGGAAGCGTATATTCTTCCTTGTAGTGAACTTCTGGAGCAACTAGAGAAGCTCCTTCAACTTCTGGCAGGTTTGCATAGTCTGTATCGCTTGCACTTGGTAGATAGCTTGCCTTTTGGGCGCGGGTCTTTTCGACAATTGGAATCGCAGCCTGGATAGAATCTGTCTTGAAGGTCACTTCATATGGATGCTCCACCGTTAGGTCAGATGGGTCATAGGTGTTAAAGACTAGGGCTAACTTGTGACCTTTCTTAACCGTATAGAGATTTGGTTGGAGATAAACGGTGTAATCATGGTATTCCCCAACTTTAGGCTCGATACTTTCGCGAGAGCTTGCTGAATCGTAGCCAGACTCAGGATTGGCAAGGTTGATCCATCCTTTAGCGATCACCTTGTACTTGGTCTTGATGGTTTCGTATTCAGCTACAGATAAGTTGCTTAAATTGCTTCCCATCCAGAAAGCGTCTGCTGTTTTATCTTGCTTGACGCTACCATTTCCTACCACGTCAAAGTCCTCATCTGCCACGTCTACCAAGAGGGCATTGAGTTGGAAATTCTTTCCTTGACCTTTGGCAAGAGCTGCCTTGAAATGAACGGGAATGTGGCCCTTGATCGTAGTGTCCTCAGTGACCTCAGAAACAAAGGTCAGATTAGCCTTAGAAGAGGCTTTGCTGACTGTTTCATTACGATTAGCTATCTCAACACCCGCAGCCGCATAGTCACTAGAAATGGTTTCTTCCAAGCGTTTCGACTGAGCATTCAAGAAGAGACGTTGACTGCTCTTCCAGTTATCATAGCTGGTCCACTTACTTGGATCATAGTTGTTTTGAGCTAGAACTGCTGGCAAACTTTCGACGTGATTGTCCACGCCATATAGGTAGTGGGTCAACCAGGTATTGAGCAAATCATAAAAATCTTGACCATTAGCAGTGATGCCGTATCCACGGGACATAGCAGCTGGATAGACGTGATCTCCTTGGTGGAGATAGAGCTTGACATCTTGGCCCGCTTTCTTGAGCGCATCGAACATGAGTTCAAAATGTTTGGTCTTGACATTGTCATCGTTCAAGCCATGGACGATCAGGGCGCTGGTCTTGAGATTTTCTGGATGAAGGGTATAATCCCGCTCCTTCCAGACATCACTGTAGTTGCGATCATGAGCGTACTGGTCCTTGTTCAATTGGTTGATGTAGTTGGAATAGTTTTGCCAAATCCCTGCCCAATCGTCTTGATCCAACATCCGCGTGCTAACGTAGAGGGAGAGCCATGAAAGATCACTATAAGGCGCATTGCCAAACTGGGTTCCTTGGCTATTGAAATAATCATACCAAGAGGCAATCCCTGCTGCTGGAACGATGGTCTTTAGGCCTTCTACGCCTGTCGCTGCCACACCAAAGGTCGTGGTTCCAGCCCAGGAGAGACCGGTCATAGCGACATTGCCTGTTGCCCAGTCTGCCTTGATTTCAACATTGCTAGTCTTATCGGTGTAGGCCTTGCGTTTGCCATTGACCCATTCGATGATATTCTTGAAGGCATTGATTTCGAGATCGGATCCCGTCGTGTTAAATCCTTCTGATCCCTTGGTCCCAAGTCCGGCGCTAGAAATAAAGGCATAGCCTCTGACTAAGAAATAGTCATACCAGTTTAGATCTTCATAGTCATAAATATACTCGTAGGGACTGTAGTAGTACCAATCCGATGCTTTGGCTTTTTTGGCTGCTTCTACTGTTGTTTCACTGCTTACTGGCTGTCTCTTTGCAGGTTGGTTATGCAGTTTCTTCATGTCGTAGCTACCGTCCGTTGGAAGGCCCAGACTTTCAAGGGTCACGTAGTTTTCATCAAGCGTCCCCGCTACGTAAGGGCGCGCTTCCAGAATAGTGGCTGCCTTAAAATCACCTTGCGCTACTGCTTTTGGTAGTTGAACAATGGCTTTGACTAAGTCAGGCTTGCCATCTGCGTCGGTGTCGTAGTCCGTTTCGACATAGACAGGGAAGCGTACAATTTGGCTGTCTTCATATTTGTAGTCTTGGTCTGATTTTTCTCCCGTCGTATAAGGGAAAATCGGCTGGGCACGACCATTTAAAAAGAGCGGACTTTTCTTTTCAGCCCGGTAGGCATCGTAGAGTTTCTTAGCTGTTTCATACATCTTGGCCAATTCTGGCTGACTAACCTTACGAGTCAGATCTTCTGATGTTTCAATCAAGCCTAAACTCTTGGCAAAGCGTTCGCGATCTGCTTGGCTTTGGCCCAATTGGCTAGGATCTGTTGCTGCCCATTGAAGCAAGCCATTAACAGCATCTTGCACTGTCAACTCTTTAGTAGCCTGATCACTTGCAAGGGTCGAACCTGTAACCTTTGCCAAATCCTGAGCTGTTACCGGAGCTTCTGAAGGAGGAGCAGATTGAGGGGCTGCTTCCCTGTTGGTTGCTGCTGGAGTTGCCACTGGGACCGTAGGCTCACTTTGTCTTGTGTGTTCTTCTGTAGCAGGTGCTGCTTGATTGGCACCTGCCGTCCGATCCAGCGATGCCTCATTCGAGCTTGCAGCTTCTTCACTAGTGACAGTACTTGCGTCACTTGTTGTCGGTCTTGCTTCAGTAGATGGAGCATGGACCACTTCTGTCGATGGGGCTAGCTCTTCTGTCTGCTCATCTGCTGCTGCTACTTGATGCAAGACCATCGGCGCGATCAGTAAGCTCGATGCGACAATGGAAACCATTGTTTTCTTTTTCATGTCAATCTCCTCACTTTTTGTAATCAACACTCCTATTATACTATGTAAGCGTTTTTAGATCAAATAGATATTCAAATGATCCCACAAAAAACCGAGGCATCAGCCTCGGTTATCGATCCTTATTTGACGTGTTTCTTAAGATCTTCTTGTGCTTTTTTGTTTGACTCTGCTTGTTCTTTTTGCCATTTTTCAAGGGCTTTGTTGTAATCAGCACTTGTCACAGCTTTGTCTTGGAGTTTCATTCCTTTGTAGATCACGTGGTCTTTTCCTTTACCACCAGTCCATGCAAATGGAGCTGAGAATGGTTCGATACGTGTCAAGAATGGACGTCCAGTTGATGAAGAAGTTGGCATAACAAGGGCGCTATCAGTCAACCAAGCTTGCCCAGCCGCATATTTTTCATAGCGTTTGTTGACGTCTTGTGTTTCTGCACCAGCATCTTTGATCATCTTTTCAAAGTCGTACAGACCAACTTTTTTAGCTGCTTCATTGTTTTCACTTGGGTCAAATCCAAGGAAAGTCTTAGTATTTTCACCAGATGAAGCTTTCAAGATATCCATGTAAGTTGATGGGTCTTGGTAGTCAGGGCTCCATCCAACATTATCAGAGAGATCCCAGTCTTCGCCAGCCGCATTTGGCGCAAAGAGGGTCACATTTTGAAGGTCTTCTTTCGAAAGCATTTGGATATCGATGACGACATTTTCTTTACCAAGCGCTTCTTCAACTGATTGTTTGAAAGATTGCACCCGTTGAACTCTTGATGGAGTCGTTTGATCTACAGGCATATCGATGTGAATTGGGAATTTCACACCTTCTGCTTCCAAGGCAGTCTTCGCTTTTGCAAACTCTTCCTTCGCTTTCTTCGCATCGAAGAGACCGTTTTGACCATCATCTAGTTTAGTAGATTTCCACTCATCTCCATAGGTATCCAATTGTGTTTTCACCATTTCACCGAAGGTCTTGCCATCAGCTTGGACAAATGTTGGTGGAATGTAGAGGTTACGGATGATCTTGCTTGCTCCGTCTTTTCCGTTCAATTGAGCAGCATACGCTTCACGGTTGAAGGCAAAGCTAATCGCTTGACGGAAGTCCTTGTTCAAGAGGGCTTTCTTAGTAGATTGTTTTTCTTCATCGGTCTTCTTAGCTGTGTGTTTGTAAGATTGACGGTCGATGTTGGTACCAATGACATAAGAAGCAGCATCTTGAGGAGTGTAGGTGATTTCGTCTTTAAATTCTTTGGCTTGCTCTGAGTAACCAGATCCAGTTGGGAAAAGTTTTGCCAAGCTAAGAGCATTTTCTCCGAATGATTTGGCCAATTTACTTTGGTCTTGTCCATCGTAGAATTCCAATTTTACATCTGAGACGTAGACCTTGTCTTTATCCCAGTAGTTTTCATTCTTAGTCATTTCGATAGAAGATTTTGAAGTAAAGCTCTTCAAGATGTAAGGACCATTGTAAAGAAGGGAGCTAGTATCACTTGCTTGAGCGAATTTATCCCCTTTTGATTTCACGAATTTTTCGTTGACAGGGAAAGTGATCCCAAGAGTCAATTTAGAGTTCCAGTAAGATTCTGGTTGGTTCAAAGTGATTTGAAGGGTATGATCATCAACTGCTTTTACTCCTACAGCTGAGAAATCTTTATTTTTACCACTGACGTAGTCATTCAAGCCTTTGATAGAATCTTGGATGATGTAGAGCATTTCTGATTTGTTATCAGCCGCATATTTAATCCCTGTGACGAAATCTTTAGCTGTTACATCCGCATACTCTTCGCCTTCTGAATCATACCATTTAGCATCGTCACGAAGTTTATAAGTATAAGTCAAGCCATCTTGCGAAACTGTCCAATCTTTTGCAAGAGATGGAATCAAGTTCCCGTATTTATCATTTTCAAACAAACCATCAATCAAGTTTCCAGTGATATCGTGGGTTGCTGCTTTACCAGATGTGATATAGTTTAGGTTTTCTGGCTCAGTCTCATAAACATATGAGAATTTTTGACCGTTGCTTGAGCTAGATGATTTAGAACCACCCGAACAAGCTGCTAGGATACCTGCTGAAAGGAGGGCAACTCCCGCAAGTGCAATGACATTTCTTTTTTTCATGTAAAACTCCTTAAGAAATTTTAAGTTTATTTTAAGATTATACCACAAAGATTTTCAGAAGAAAAGGAATTTTCAGAAAATTTTAGTTTATAAAAAACTACTCCGGAGAGTAGTTCCAATTTTTAATCTACTAAGTCGCTCTTGAGGTAGGCATCGACCATGCGCTCTGTTGCGACTACAGAATCCAAGTGAGTCCGCTCATATGAGTGGCTAGATTCGATACCTGCTCCGAGGAGGGCATGTTTGACTTCTGCTCCTGCGCTCATGGCTGCAGAGGCATCTGATCCATAGAAAGGATAGATATCCAACTTATAAGGGATTTCTTGAGCTTTTGCCAAGGCTACTAAATGCTGACGGAATTCGTAGTGATACGGTCCAGAAGCGTCTTTGACACAGATGGATACCGTGTATTCATCCGTCGCTTGGTCATCTCCCATAGCCCCCATGTCCACTGCCAAGTATTCGACCACTTCAGCCGGAATACTGGAATTAGCCCCATGCCCCACTTCTTCAAAGACTGAAAAGGCAAAGGTGGTCGTTACTGGCAATTGGATCTGCTCTTCCTTGTACACGCGCAGAAGATTCAAGAGAATCGCCGCACTCACCTTGTCATCTAGATGACGAGATTTGATAAAGCCAGTATCTGTCACAATGGTCCGGGGATCAAAGCTGACAAAATCACCCACTTCAATACCAAGGGCACGGGTTTCTTTCTCATTGGTCACTTTTTCATCCAGACGGACTTCCATATTGTCCTGGGTCCGCTCGACAGTCCCCGCCTCCTTGTAGACGTGGCAAGAAGTCTGATGGACCAAAATCGTACCCGAATGGGTCTTTCCGGTATTAGCCACATGGACCGTACAATTTTCCCCTTCAATCATATTCCAAGGGAAACCACCGATACGGTCCAGCTTGAGGCGGCCATCTGCTTTCACAGCGCGGACAATAGCCCCCAAGGTATCCACATGGGCTGTGACGTAGCATTGCTTGTCTGTGATCACACCAGGAACGGTCACATTCACGCCTCCCTTAGCAGTCCGAGTCACTTCATACCCAAAGCCTTCAATGGTTTTGACCAAATAGTCTGCGATCTCACGTGTAAAACCGGTCGGTGAAGGAATGGCTGTCAATTCCTGCAAATAAGTCACTGTCTGATTCATAATGCCTCCAAATGTGTTTTTCTTTATTCTAGCATGAAATAGGTGGAATAGCTAGAGGAGAGATTACAGGTTAGCGTTTTTCAACTCTTCCCGTACTTGCATTAAGAGAAGGCCTAGTTTGTTCTTCCCAGTGCCATCTCCCCCATCAGCCCAGTAGGCGTCGTTTCGCGTATGTTCGATGATGTTGGCATCTCCTGTCGCCAGCAATTCCCTTACGATTTCTGGATTTTGGCTAAATTTCATCCGAAGAGCCTGGAGCATTACCTCATCTTTGACCTCTTCCCAATCTGATCTCAAGGGATTTTGACGATTGCGTCCCTCCAAAGCAGCATCCATTGGAGATGCTATCTGACGAATTTTCTCTTGAATTTGGGGTACTAAAAACTTTTGTGCTTGAAAATAATGCTCTGATGTTGGCCAGATTCTGCTACCATCTGAAAAAGGGTAGGGAGCAAAATTGGACATAAAACCATACTCATCATTTACTTTATAAAATTTAATTTCTTTCACCTTTATCCTCGATTCCAAAATCTCCCAATGATTTTTGCTTTTCTTTTAATAACTGTGTCACATAATCAGGATCTATTTTGAGGAATAGCTTCAAAGTATCATGAATTCGCCAATAATTTTCTTCAGGTTTGTCCATAATAGTTGAAAGGAAGTGTTTGAGGTAGGGGATGTATTCAGAAAAGCCATTATCTTCAACTAGATAGTAAAAATATGAAAGATCATAATAACCTTTTTCCGCCTGCTCTATAATTTTGCAGACATAAGGGAATATGTCTTGCCTTGCTGTATCGCCATCACCTCTATCTGACTGATTGGCCCAATAGCTAGTAAGAGCATCTAATATAATTCGATTTGTATCATCATAACTATATAGCCGATGAGGAATATAGCCTTCCAATTTACCTTCAACAAACATCTGAGTCAGAATATTAAAGCCTTCCTTTATTCCCCAAATAGTCAACAATCGAGAGGATTTATAGCGCAAAAAATCATCATCACTATCTAATAAAGAAGTCAGTTTTTCAATTGTTTCTTCCGGAATATCTTCCAAGTCTACTTCTTCGAGTAGATCTGTATAATCCACATCGTTTGGAACTGTGTAAAATAAATCTTCTAATTCTTTATTGTTCATCGCTTTTCCATTATTTGGGGAATTACTTCAACGTCAATCCTCTATCATTAGCGGAAAAATATCGTCCCCCCTGTACATTTTATCTTCCATTTCTTTCCACTCAATCACTAGTTTATACAGTTCATCAGTTGAAATAAAACATGGCGCACCTAATATTTCTTCCTCAAATTGGAAGTAAACTTCTGTTATTTCTTTTCCAATTTCGATTCCCAACATATTACCATCAAAAGCATACTCTTCCATCTTCCCAGTAATTACACTCTCCAAAGCTTCTCGAACATGCAGATAAAAATTATGAACCTCAGAATTTAAAAAGTCTGACAGCGTTTGAAATTTTTGATCTATAAATTTCAAAACTAACAATATATCATTTTCTTCATTTCCAAAAACCACAACTGAATATATTCTCTTCATTAATCTTACCTCTAAATTCATTTTATTCCCTTGGAAATGCTGAGATAATTTTTCCATCAGATTCTCTTATATACATTCCAATCTTTAATCCATTACTACTTTTTCCAATGTACTTATTGCCCTGAGCTAAAACTTTATTAGAATATGCCTCATTAATGGTATTGGAATTCTGTCAATATTTTGCGATTCATTTAGTCCACTTAAAGTGAAAACAGGAACTTGCCTACAACTAACAGTGTATAAACAAGTTCCTTACAAGCTATTTCAATGGCGATACATAATCATCTGGAAGTTTGCCTCTCCAGTCAATCCATTTTTGTTCAGCAAGCGGAATTAATGTCTCAAGCTCCTCCTGGGTAAATAATTCCCAACTCTTAGGATTAGCTATTAAAGGAGTTAAGCCTTTTAATATAAATTGTTTCTCACTAGCTTTCTTTTCTTCTTCCGTTGGTGGCCAACGATCGTTCTCCGCTTTAAAATCAATTTCACGTGCCGTCCTCTTGCCTAATAAATATTCATTAAAATCAGAAGGATTAATTTCAAAGACACGACGAACTGAAGCTACTCCAAACTCTCCAAAAGTGTAATATTTCCCTTCATGTCTTCGAAAATCATATCCCTTCGGTGATTCAATCTTATCAAAGGTATCAAATTCTTCCCATGTTATTTTAGTTAAACTCATTTTAATCGCCTCCTAATTTTCTAATTGTAAATTCTCCCCACGGAACTTCGTCAATGACTGCTTCTGGCATATTTCCTGGGAAGGTCTGTCCTCCTGGTTTCCAAAAACCATCAAAAGCAGAATCTTCATTTCCGCTTGGAATTCTTGTATGAGATTGATGAAATGCTTCTAATTTTAAAATTTGATGCATTTACTATGATTCCAAGTTTTCTATTTGATTTAAAAGCTCCCATAATCTATTATTGTAGGCTTCAATTTCTTCATTAATTTTTAGTCGTTCCAAATAATCATTCTTCCAAACAGAAAAGTCTGATAGACCTCCTCTTGGAGGATAAAGGATATCTTTAATTTCTCTTATTGTAGGGAGTGAGTCACCATTTTCCAATGCACATTCTAATCCTTGTAAAAATGAAATTTGTACATGAATTGTCCCATCATTGTATTGATTTAATAGTGGTAATATTAATTTGATATTATCTAATAATTCTTTTCGTTTCATTTCTTTCCTCACTAATTTAATGGTTTTGAGCTAATAACCTCTACACCTTCTATTTTCCACGGAGTTTCAATAAAAATTTGTTCATATTCCAAACCACCTTGATAGATGCCTCCTTGACTCGCAACAGGTCCTCTGTATATTGTTGTGCCAGCTGGTATTTTTATTTCGTAAACTGTATTTAAAGGAGAGCTACCAGTGTAGTTTCCTGAACGATCTGTCCAAATTGGTTTTACTGCCGTATTTATTCTAACTTCTATCTCAGAATGTGGGGCTGATTCTGTAAACCATTGCCCTAGCGGATTGCTTTGGTCGCCAGCTCGATATAATATTTTAGGAGACTTCAAAACTTCAACATCATACCGTCCCCCATAAAAATTAACATTAGGCTGACCTCTTAAATCATTTAGTGGACCAGGATTTGTATATGAATTATATTCATAAGTTTGCAAATCGGGATATTTAGATTGAATATTATTTACTACTGGTCCCTCAACATCTAAATTCTTAGGTGCAGGCTGAGGCTTGGCTACCGGCTGAAGCCTCGTGGTTGAAAAGTCTTTAAACCCTGAACTCTCCCTCGCAAGCCTGCTTTCTTCTATATTTCGTAAAATATGTTCGCGATCATAAGGTTTTGTGGTTTCTGTTATAGTTTTACCATTGATATCTACCTTAAGGTTCACCTCAGGAATTACTGGTTTCCTATTGAAGACAGGAATTTTCCCTTTTACCTTACTATATACATCCAAGAACGTTGTATAGGGTTTATTGTAGTACTGATTATATCCAACATAAGTGGTTACCTTAAGGTAGCTCCTTAAAACTTTGTCCTATTTTTAATTTTCTACTATGTAAACTTGAAAACTCTTGACCTTACTGCCAACAACATGCTTTTCAACATCGCATTCCCACCAAGGAAGAATATCTTCTTCCAAAATTTCTAAAAATAAGTCTTTAGATGATAAGTCATCTTTTAAGAAGCTATCATAATTTTCAAGAATAAAGTTGTATTCTTCAGCTTTTATCCATGATAAGTCTGTCAGCCAATCTGTAATAGATGACCAATTATTGGCATCAGGAAGTCCGACATTTTTTTCAAGAAAACGAAATAGTTCTTCTTTGTTTTGGATCTGCTTCCCATCAAAATTTGCTACAAAGCCACTGAAAGGCAATCGATCTTGCATTTCAAGTTTCGTAATGTAATGAATTCTATTTTTCAGGATTTCAAACCTCTATTCTATTTTTTTAAAATGTTTTATAATGGTCTTCTGTTTTGAGTAAAATCTATTTTTGAA
>OBVT01000079.1_pt1 | contig 40014 bp, 55 predicted proteins | sample 1476231 | NCBI WGS metagenome assembly OBVT01 (sample SAMEA2580031, study PRJEB22360) | human gut metagenome | reverse complement strand
CTGAGATTCGTCACCACCAGAGAAGTAATCTACGGAAAAATCGCGTCTATACTGTTTTTACGGATGAGCGAGTCCAAGAACTTTTAGCAGATTTACGCTTAGCAGATTCTTTTTTTGGTTTGGAAACAGGGATTGATCCAGATATTTTAGGAGATGAGGAAGCAGGTCGTGCCTATCTCTGTGGAGCCTTTTTGGCAAATGGGAGTATTCGGGATCCTGAGTCAGGCAAGTATCAGTTGGAAATTAGTTCTGTTTATCTGGACCATGCCCAAGGGATTGCTTCACTTTTGCAGCATTTCTTGTTGGATGCCAAGGTGATTGAACGAAAAAAAGGTGCGGTGACCTATCTTCAGCGAGCGGAAGATATTATGGATTTCCTGATTTTAGTGGGAGCCATGGAGGCGAGAGATACTTTTGAAGGCGTCAAGATTCTCCGAGAAACTCGAAATGATCTCAATCGTGCTAATAATGCTGAGACAGCAAATATCGCTCGTACGGTTTCTGCGAGCATGAGAACCATCAACAATATCAGTAAAATCATTGATACCGTAGGTCTAGATAGCCTACCAGTAGATTTGCAAGAAGTAGCGCATTTGCGTATCCAACATCCGGACTACTCTATCCAGCAATTGGCAGACAGTTTGACAAATCCACTCACAAAAAGTGGTGTCAATCATCGACTGAGAAAGATTAATAAAATTGCAGATGAACTATAATAATATAAAACAACCCCTTGATTTATCAATGCTTTCAAGGGGTTTTGTTATGTTGTAAAACTAAAAAGGGGCAACCGAGGGGCAGAATTAAAAAATACTATCTAATTTATCGACCAGCTTATCTTCCATGTCCTGAGTTGTATGAGAGTAGATTTCTAAGGTCATCTTAGCATTTGAGTGCCCGACTCGGTCCATGATCGATTTAATGGGAAGCCCTGATTCTGCTAAAAATGAAATATGGGAGTGTCTGAAAATATGGCTGGTTAGATTTTTGTCTATTCCAGCTTCCTTGCCATATTTTTTTAATATCTGTATAAAGCAAGCTATTGTTGTAGGTTGATTCCATCTTTCAAAGCAAAAGATATAATCATCGCTTGACAATGGCTGGAAACGTTCGCTAAGACGTGCTATTTGTCTTTGAATTGCTTCCATAACAATCTTAGAAGCTTTGATTGTCCGTATTGAATTTGTAGTCTTTGGAAGTGTTTTGATTTTGTTTACTGAGTCAAAATTACCTGTGATTTCAATTTTGTTATTTTGAAAATCTATATTCTTCAACTGCAAGGCAGTTAACTCTCCATATCGCATGCCTGTCAAAGATAGAACAAGCACCATATCTGCATACTTCTGGTGGTATTCTCGACCATTTAGAACATTCACTAAGGTTTTTATTTCATCCATGGTAAGGAAATTATTACGCTTTTTTTCTAGCTCTTCCAAAGTCTTTGGTCTTTGAGGAATTGTAGTATAATCCACTTCGTTATTCTCGATATAAGAATATTGAACAGCGTACTTGAAGATACCTCTGAGTCGGTGTCTGACTTTTTTAGCAGCAATATGTCCATTGCTTTCAATCACTTTTTCGATAGCTTCCTGGAGAAAACGTCTGTCTAAATTGGCCAATAAAGTGTCAGATGGTATGACTTCCTTCATCTTCTTATCAATTGACTTGCAATTGTGTTTCGTCGACTCTTTGACTGTTTGTGACCAGGATTTATAGAATAATTTATAAATCTCTTCAAAGGTAATACTCTCTACTTGTTTAGTGTTTAGCTTTTGTTTTATCTTTTCTTGCAAAAGTAATGCAGCTTGATTTTTAGCTTGAGGGGTTTTCTTTTCCATTGTGACTGATACTTTTTTTAATTTCTCAGTATATGGATCCTTATACCGTTCAAAAAATTTATATTTGCCGGTTGGTAATTCTTCCATCCACATTTGCTTTTCACCTCATTTCTTGGTAAAATAGACATAGAAAAGAGGGCTTTTTAATGCCTGTCTTTCTATACATCCTACTCCACGCTCAGAGTCGCCAAACTTTTGAGAGCGTGGGGCTTTTTTGTTTTGTCTAGACTTTGTAAATGTCAACGACCTCTCCGATTGTGCGGATGTCGTCATTCTCTGACAAGTGAATTTCCTCGTATCCACTATTTAGACTTTGAAGATACCAGGAACCGTCATAATCTCTTTTCAATTTCTTGACGAAGTTCTTACCGTTAATTTGGAAGATACCGATTGAATTGATATCTACCTGACTGGTAACTTTGATGAACAATAGATCATTATCTTCAATGAGTGGTTCCATACTATCGCCTGCCACTTTAGCGATGGTGTCATAACTTTCTGGGACATCTTCAGCTCTAAGTTTCACCTCCATGTGAAGATTATCTTCCTGGAACGTTCCATGACCTGCTGCAACTAATCCCTCGACATAATCTATAATGTAGTCATCGTCTTTGTACTTCTCTAGAACTGTTGATGTCTTCATGCTGATTTGCTCGTTTAATAGAACAGTGGCATAGTCGACTACATTTGCTTGTCTATCTTCGTCTAGTTGATTGAAAATGGTTAGAATTTCAGCCTGATCAATATCAATGCCGTTAAAATAATCTAGTGGGACATCGAAATAATCAGCAAGGATTTTGACAGATGAGAGTCTAGGTTCCTCTCTATCATTTTCCCATTTTGAAATTTTACCTTTATTAAAATTGATAGTGTCAGGATATTCCTTGTTCAATATATCCGCTAACTCTTCAAGAGTTAGATTATGGCTTTTTCTAAGCTCTTTTATTTTGTTTCCTATCATTGTTGTTGCTCCTTTTTCTATAATGATAATACCATAAAAGTTTCGTTAACGCAAATTATTTTAAAAAAATTAAAAAAAGTTGTTGACAACGAAAAAATAAAAGTGTATACTTAACTCATAAAATAAAGTTGCGAAAACGACAACTTGGAAAGGAGAGGTCTATGGAAGGTTCACTAGTACTGGATAAACCATACCACAATTTAAAAGGTATCATCGTTTCTAAAGGTTTGAAACAGAATGATATTGCCGACAAGTTAGGGATGGATAAGTCTACACTTAGCATGAAAATCAACCGATATAAAGGGCGAGACTTTACATTCTCAGAGGCAAGTAAGCTGGCAGAATTGCTAGGTGTCAAGATGGAGGATTTCTAGCAGTATTTTTTTACTCTAAAAGTTGCGAAAACAACAACAAAGAAAGGAGTGCGCATGAAAGAAATTGAAAAAAATGCCCTCGACGATGTTTTGAGGACAATTATACTTATAAACGGGAAGATTGAAGAAATTGCTGAAATTCAAAAGCAGCAGGAAATACTTATTTCTTATCTTCGTGGGATGATAGCAGGTTCTGAGTCCGAGTGATTCTATCTTGATATTGTTGGGTTAATGACTGATAGTCAATTTGTGATTCGTTTAAATTTAAACCACCAATGATTCCGAGAGAAGAGTTTGACTGATTTTTTTCAAGAAGATTTAGTATTTTGTCTAGCTTTTTAGTTAGTTTATCATCAAGATCATCTAATGTAAGGCTTTTATCCAGGCGGCTTTCAGGCATTTCGAAGTTTTTAAAACTTTGTATTTTAGCTTTTAAATTCTCTTTAGATTCTTCGATTTTTGCTACATCCGTATCATAGAAAACGGTACGAGTCGTCATAACATCAAAAGGAAGATTTCCTCCTACTTTTATGATTGGGACTAGTGGAAGTTCAAGCGCCTGTCTGAAACCTAACTCGTAGAATGCGTTGGGATTATGGTCTGTCATATCTGCTATAACCATAGGAGCAGTTTTAAGGTAATTGATAATTGTAGTGTTGATGTTATCAACTGCGTTGACGTGATCAACACGAACAGGTTTATAACCGAGTTCTTCACAAACAGGGGCGATAAGATACTTATATACATTGTCAGCTCGCTCTCTGGTAGGTGTTCCAGATTCGCCAATAGCAGTTACAATAAAACAAATTTTTTCAGTCATAATTATACTCCGCAAATTTTATTATCTTTATTATACCAAATTTAGAAAGGGATACAATGAACGAAAAGAAACAAAATAATGATCTCATCAAAGAAATTATTGAGAAACATTTTGAAAATATGGTTGATGATATTTTGGAACATACAGAGACCTACTATGAAGCTTTAGGAGCTATTAGTAGCATCAAAGGAAGTAAAATCCCGAATATGCTTCACTTAGCTGATTGTTTGATGAAAGATATCAGAAAACGTGCTATGCAACAAAAAACACCTAATCATCAAAATTAGGTGCTGGAGGAGAGGAATATGAACAAATTAGAAAGAACAGCCCTCAACGAGATATTGAGGACCGTGACCTATATTGCTGAGAAGAAAGAAAGGAGAGAGGGAGAATGGTAGAGCCTTTCTTAATTGGCTTTGTTTTTGGTAGTTTTCTGTGCTACATTATCGCTACTCTGATAGGTGCTGTATTGGACTTTAAACTTCAGAAGTGGCAACAACAAAGCGATAAAAGCAATCCAACCTGTAAGGATTGAAAACTGTAATTCTGTGAGAGTCAAGGTAGCGACAGCTATCACTGCAGTCGCTAAACCTACAGATGAAATGTAAGTTGTGATTTGTGTATAAACTTTATCAGGTATCAATTTTCTATTTCGTCCACATGAAATACAGAAATAAATTGAACCGAAAAATATAAAGCAAAGAATAAGAACAAATACAATAGCAAGGATTCTTTGTTCTGTAAAAGCTTTCAAGAAATCTGTTAACAGTGAATCAGAAATAGGATAAAAGGTAGTAAAAAGGTGAAATCCTACGATAACTGTCGAAATCGGAACTAGGACACCATATAAGACGATTTCCTTTAGATAGTGAAAAAATGAAGATTTCATTAATCTCCTCCAATCGTTTTTATTTATTATACCAAATTTAGAAAGGAATACTATGAACGAAATTTTTAATTTTCACGGGCAAGAGGTCCGTACTATGACAATCAATGACGAGCCTTGGTTCGTTGGAAAAGATGTTGCTGACATCTTAGGATATAGCAAAGCAAGAAATGCAATCGCCCTTCACGTTGATGAAGATGACGCCCTAAAACAGGGCCTCACAGATAATCTTGGAAGAACGCAAGAAACAATCATCATCAATGAGTCAGGCTTATACTCACTTATCTTATCTAGCAGATTGCCACAGGCGAAAGAATTCAAGCGCTGGGTAACATCAGAGGTGTTGCCAGCTATTCGCAGACAAGGCGGTTTTATCCGTGAGGACCTAGATGAAGATGCCTTCATTGCTCTATTTACTGGGCAAAAAGAACTTCGGAAACAACAAGTCACAATGCTAGAAGATATCGACTATCTCAAGAATGAACAACCGATTCACCCAAGTTATGCTCAGTCGCTATTGAAGAAGCGTAAGGCTCGAGTGGTAGCTTGCCTTGGTGGAATTGACAGTCCAGCTTATGCAGATAAGGCATTCGCTCAATCAGTCTTCAGACAAGCTGAGATTGATTTCAAGGATCATTTCAACATCAGTCGCTATGACCTATTACCAAAGAAATTCGCTGAAGCAGCATCGAAGTATTGGATGACTTGGGAGCCATCTACCAATACTAAGATGAAAATCATGGATTTGAATGCTTTTAACATAGCTCAGAGAGGATGAAAATTAGAACACAAAAAAGCACCTGACTGCAATCAGGTACTTACTAAAATTACTACTTAAATTATAACATGAAAGGGGCAGAAATGGAAGCAATTGAAGTTGTGAGAATTAGGGATGTGATCATTGAGAAGGTTTCGGCCAACGATGAAGAATTAGAACACATTTTTGGATGCACAAAGCGACAAGCAGGAGACATGAGACGAGAGATGAAGAAATTGCCTAGTCAACAGAAACACCTCAGAAATGATGGCCAACTTGTCACAATTAAAGGATTTGACACATACCTGCAATATAGAGGTAGTCGAGAATGGAAAAAAGAAATGGAAACAAGCAAGAAAATGAGGTCGGTTGGATGAAATTACTAGATAAACTTACAAAATGGTTTTTTAAAACAGCAATCGAAGTCAATGTGGATTGGCGAGAGGTTGCGTTGGACTTAAACCGAGAATTGATTGCAGCACAAGAAGAAAACCAAATACTTTATCAGCGCATAGCTGACCTTGAAAAACTATTAGAGGTATAGAGAATGACAGAACCAACTTTAGCAAGCCAATTTCTTGGAATTGCAACAACTATGATTAGTTTGTTCATTGTATTGTCACTCATTGCATACGGTGAACAAAAAGCAAAAGCAAAAAAGAAAGTGCAAGAAGAACATGACAAGATGATTATTGAAATCTACCAACAAGGGCGAAATCAATTCAACAATATTGCTCGTGAAAACATCAGAAATTGTGACAGAAAGTTCACGTTTAACGAACAGCCTCCTGTCGGTCTATCAAAAAAGCAAAAATAAGGAGCAAAACAAATGTCAACAGATTACAAGAAATCAATCAAATGGGTTGAAAATACAATCCAAATTTACAACGAGCTTCTCAATGATAAAAAACGAAAACTATCAAGGCATGACGTAACATTTTATAACTACAACCTTGAGAATTTAATTTCAATCAAGGAACACCTTATTGACTACCAAAAACTAGCCCAAAATTACCGTGAGCTGGATAAAAACTACTGCTTATTGAAACTTCAAAAAATGGAAGTGGATAGCCGTTTTATTTTTGAAGATATGAAGAAGGAATATCGTGCAAATCGCAGGAAGTGGAAAGCAAAGATATAACGCTGAACGGAGGAGTATATGTCTGATAATAAAAAATATTACTACTTAAAATTGCGAGATAATTTTTTTGACAATGACGATATAGCAATCCTTGAAAGCATGCCAGACGGGATACTTTATTCTAACATTCTACTTAAACTTTACCTTAGAAGCCTTAAAAACAACGGGAAATTAATGTTTAATGACCGCATACCTTATAACGCACAGATGCTATCAACGATCACTAGACAACCGATTGCAGTTGTAGAAAAAGCAGTCGGGATATTTAAAGAGATGGGGTTGATTGAGGTGCTAGACAATGGGTCCATCTATATGCTTGATATCCAAAATTTTATTGGTTCATCAAATACTGAAGCAGATAGGAAACGTGAATATAGACGAAAAATTGCTTTAGAAAAAGGTCAAAAACTTTTGGGACATTTGTCCGGACAAATGTCGGACGAACAAGCACCAGAGATAGAGATAGAGAATAGAGATATAAAAGAGAATAGAGATATAGAAGAGATAGATTCTGCTAAGGACAACTATCATGCTGCTATTGCTGGATATTATCAATCTCGTATCGGGGTGCTTGATGGGAAACAATTTGAACAACTAATTGACTACATTAAATTTGATCATATGGAGTATGAATTAGTAAAACTTGCGATTGACAAGGCTGCTGATAATTCAAAACGAAATTTTGGATATGTAAACAGTATTCTGAAGAATTGGGCGCAAAACGGCATCAAAACCACAGTACAACAAGAAGAAGAACAATCAAACTTTAATAAATCAAAAGGATTTACTAATTCTCGTGGAAACCAGTCAGAACAGGAGGCAAAGAAGGAATGGGGGTTCTAGAATTAATTCAACAATTTGAAGAAAACTTCTATCCAATCAGCGAACAGAAAAAATCTCTTTTGAAAAAGCAATCAAAAGAAACAGTGGCAGCTTGCTTGTCCGATATGGCAAGCTGGAAAGCTTGTGGAGGTAGGATGTCATGGTAACTGATGCTTTAGAAGAAATGGCTCTCTCTTATCACAGAAATACAGAAGAACAGGACGAAATTTGCGATAAACACAAAATTCCACTGATTAAAATTCTTCGTACAAATGATGTCCTTTGCCGTTTGTGTGAAAAAGAACGCATTCATGCTGAAAATCAGATTAGAGTAAACGAGCTTGCTGATGCAGAATACGAGAGAGAGAGAAAGTTTTATCTTGAAAAATTCTCGTTATATGATGATGTGCTGAAGAATGCTACTCTTGAGAATTTTGACACGCCTACAGAAAAAGAAGCTGAAAAGTTAGAATTCGCCCAAAAAATCTGCAAAGAGTGGGCAGATGGTGCCAGAAATAATGTTATTTTTCAAGGCGAAGCTGGAACAGGTAAAAGCCATCTTGCATTTGCGATTATGAAGGAACTATCAGCGATTACAAAAGAAATTGCTATCTTCATCAATGTTACTGATCTTCTGATGAAGATTAAGACAGATTTCAGCCAGGAGGAATTCCTGGTAAACAAAATCTCTAGCGCAAAGTTTTTAGTCCTTGATGACCTTGGGATGGAGAAGGACAGTGAATGGTCCTTCAGCATTCTTTACAACATCCTCAATAAAAGGGCCAACACGATTATCACTACAAACCTAACTGCACAGGAAATCCAAAAGCGATATGGCCGGCCATTCATGAGTCGTTTGATGAAAGGTGTAGACAATGAGCATCTGATGGTATTCAATGATTTAAAAAATAAAAGGAAAGACTACTTTTAGAAAGGTGGCATACCTTGTTATTAAAATTGTATTTTGTCTACAATGGACATCGAAAATTCTTTCTTGGCTATTTCAATAATGTGGATAATCTTATCGAACAAATGAAAAGTCATCAGAAAGCTTATTCATCGATTACAAAGCCAAAATTCAGAAAATATATCGGAAAAGACGATGTACGTTTTGATTATGGCGCGATAGATTGTTATTACTTAGCAGTAAAATCAACGTGCCGCGAATCACGTTAAAAGCGAGCTAGGAAGCGTCAATCAGTCGTGTGACTAATGGACGAGCGACTGCCCGTATTTAGCCAATTAACAAAAAGGCAGTCGCATTTTTTTGAAAACAAAATGAATGAAATCAAAGAAAAAGCCCTGGCTAAGTTGCTAGAGGAATTAAACCAACCACATGATGCAGCACTTGATCGTGTTCATAATTGGATATGCGATCAGGAAGACAATGAATTATTCGAAGGCATCTTAAAAGAGCGATACTCTCTGAAATGCGCTCTAAGTTTCGCAAAAGAAAAAGCTCGTAAATTTGCCGAAAACGGAGTCGCTTGTATAGATGACGCTACTGTATTCAGATGGATTCGAGAATACTTTATCTCAAATTCGCAAGTATCTAACATCAAGCAGGTACCTGTTGAATCTGTCAAGAAGAAGATAGAAAAGCCTAAAAATCCTCCTGAAAATAAAGTTGATGCGGTCAAAATTAAGAAAGAGAAAGGAGCAGTCGAAAAGCAAATGAGCATTTTCGATTTCTTAGACGAATGAAATATGAACAATGCAAACGAGAAGCTGACAGACGACTGAAACCACCTGCAGATTTCTGGAGATGGTGCTACTCGCAAATCACAACGTACAAATGGATCAATAAGGGCAAGACCATAATCGCTTCAGATTTGAACCTTGGCCATTGTATCGAGAAGCGACTGACAAAGTCATCACGGCTCACTTTTTATGACAAGACCTACTTTTTCTCTATCATTCTCAGCACCTCGAAACGCATCGAGATTCAATCTTATGAATTTAGCTCGAAGCTGGTTGAAGGAAAACAATTTATCAATTTTCAACTTACTAATCTAGAGCGATTTGAAAATGACAAACACACAAAGATTGGCCAAGATTACAACGGACAATTTTATCCGTATCTATTCGCTAATTCGTTTAGTGGCGGTTTTTACACAGGAAATATTTTTTATCCAAACAACTGGGAAAAGAGACTTCAAAAAGTATCCGAACTCAAATATTTGGAATTCGATAATATCTATTTTTGGGAAATTGAACGACTTTATAAATATAAGTTTGAAATCGAGTTTGCTCAAAAGATTCATGCTTACAGGTTGGCCAACGAAATCATGTTTCCGAATTATAGAATCGGATTTACAAGAACCGTAGATATGCGAACCTTGAACCGTAGATGGCTTCAAAAGAATAAACAATTCTTTAAGAACTCAAATCGCAGCTTTAACGAATTTGAGTTGAGCCGTCGATTAAAAGAACGGAACGGCCAGCTAGTACCTGGTATCGAGTCTTATCTGACTTACCACGATATCAAGCACATACCAAAAGGTGTAGGGATCAATAAGTTTCAGAAATGGGTTATTAAGTATCACATTGAATTCAATGAGTATCTTGATTATCTCAAAATGCTACGAGAAATGGGAATTGAGCCTGAAGGCGATGCTATGCTTGTGCCAAAGGATTTCACGTCCATGCATAATCACACGGTTGGATTATACAATAAATTCGTTGAAGAAAGACGCAAACTGGAAGATAAGAAGAAACGCAAGCAACTTGAAGCTGAGTTTAAACTTAAAAAAGGAATGGATAGGACCATCCACGGTTACGCATTCCATGTCCCTATAAAAGTGGCCGAACTGATCTACGAAGGCAAGAAGCTACATCACTGTGTAAGCTCATACACAGATAAGCACTTCAAAGGGGACACCTTAATAGTGTTTGTCCGTTTATCAAATCAACCAAAAACACCTCTTTACACACTTGAGGTAAAGCAGGGTAAGATAGTCCAGTTTCGTGGAAAGTATAACGAAGATGTCCCAAGCGATGTCTGGGACATAGCCAATGAATGGATGAAGCAAACGAAATTAGTATCAAAAGCAGCATAAATGAAAAAGGAGTTTGTGAAGATGAAGCTTGAAGACTTAAACAAAGCTAGACATATCATGCATTTGATTAAAGAGTACAAATATTTCTTAGAGGTTAAACGCAAGTGCTGGAATGAGCTTAGTATTACAAAGAAAGAGACTAATTATATTCTTAAAACGGCTTATGGATTTCTTTCAAAAGAAATCAAAGCAGATGAGATATTGTCTAGTCTAATCACAGAAACCATCCAGAATCGAATCGAAACGCTAAAGCAAGAACTTGTTGAATTAGGAGTAGAAATGGAGGAATCGGAAGATGAATAAAAAAGAGTTGATTGATTATTGTAATGCCTTAAAAGAAAATAAAAGTCAATTTATAAATTGTATTGATGTAAACAGAATCATCAATACAATTAAACAACTAGAACCTGAAAAAGTCAAAGTGTCTGAGGAAGAAGCAAAATTCCTTGAAACGTTTGATTTTAGATATGATTTTGATGTTACAACGGCTTTATATTATGTTTCGAGAACTGGCTGGGGGTATCACTTAACGGATAAAGACGGCACAGAATTAAAACATTTAACGAGAGAAGCTAGACTACCTAAAAACAGAAAAAGATTGATAAAAGCCATACTTGACGGCTACGAAGTCAATAAAGAAAAAAGGTATTTGGTAAAGTTAAAAGCAATAGATCAGTATCTTGTAAGTGTTAAAGATGAGAATTTCTTGGGATTTTTACAAAGCAGATTAAGAAGCGAATTCACCCGCAAAGAACTCGAAGAAGTTGGGTTCGGATGGGTCTTCTCTTGTGAAGGGATTGAGATCGAGGAGGTGGAAGAATGATTATTAAAAATTATAAATACAATAATTCGGAAGACGGTATTCATTACACAATTGATGTAGATGGTTACGAAGTTGAAATGAATCACACAAGAACAGAGTACGGCAGTGTACAACATGATGACATAGAACATTTTTTGGATGAAATCGCCGAATACGATGTGCAAGAAGCAGAATTGATTGAAGACTTTGTAAGACTTCAAAGTTATCTGTTAATGTATGGAGTTGGATTTACTCTTAAAAATGCTGAGGAGGTGGAAGGATAATGCCAAATTGGGCCGAAGGATCTCTTAAATTAAGAGGAAGAAGCGAAAATATTGCATCAGCATTAAAACAAATGCTATTAAACGACACTGTGACGCTAGAAGATAAATGGGATGGCGTTCTGCTTATATTCAACAACACAGATCCCTATTTTTACATTAATGGAACAAGACGAGCATTTATTCATCAAAAACAAATAGAAGTTTGGCTTGAAGAAGAATTCTGTATTGTTGAATTGGATAATTTCAAGCAAGCGTGGAGTGCTATTCCAGAAAATTATCAAGAAATTTCAAGTAAGTTTGATGTTGATATTAAAATCTTTACATTTGAATGTGGAATGGAATTCACACAGGAAATTGAAATCTCAAAAGGTAAAATTATCAAAGACCTTTGTTATGAATATGATAATTATCAATGGGAAGTTCCATTTAGAAATTTAGGAGGTTGAGCAATGAAACGCTTCTTAATCGGCTATGCCTTACTTACTACTTGCTTGCTATTCATGCAACGTGAAGCACAGAAACCCTTACTGGTTTATCACGCTGATAGTAAATACGCAATCACTGGCAAGGTTACGGAAAAACGAAAAATCGGAAGTCTTTTCACTATCACGGTTAACGGGAATGTGTTTGTGGTGAGTGAACAGAAGTACAACAATACAGAAATTGGAAAAGAGGTAAAATTATGAAATACAAAACTAAAATCAATGGAAAAGAAATCGAATACGGTGCACTAGTTGAAAAATCACATTTTTCAGACGAAGAATGGTCTGCTATTTACGCAGAGATTGCAGAAGAAAATTACCCAGAAATTTTTGAAAAAAGAAAATCGGATACTGCATTTATTGACACGCTTGGTGCTTTGACTTCACTAGAAGAACGATATGAAGCATTACTAGAGCTACTGCCCCAAGATCAATTCTCTCGCGCTGGCACTAATCCGAAATGGGTAGCAGACGCAGTGGCAGAGAACACGCTGAATAAAGTGGATACACAATACGATGTGTCGGTTTTAATTGAACGATGTGAAACTCTAGAGGAATTGAAGAGTAAGCTGACAGAATACTTTGATTTAGAAGAAATGTAGGGTAAAACATGAACACACTAGAGAATGTAAAAAAATGGTTTATTGATCGCGACCTGGAAAACGGTGGACGATTAGATAAGCAGTCTTTGAAACTCAGCGAAGAATTTGGTGAGCTATGCGCTGGTTACCTCAAAAAAAATGAGAAAGTGACCAAGGATAGTATCGGTGATTGTGCAGTCGTGATTGTAGGACTAGCACTATTAATCAAAGAGGATGTCAATCAGATTTTTAAAGAGTCTGATAGTATCATCAAAAAAGATGTGATGGAATGTTTCGTCTCTATCAATGCAAATATTAGTGAATTTCAACTCTCACAAGGATTTGCTAGCAAGGAATTGTGTAGGCATAATCTAGTACGCTGCATTGGTTATCTGAAAAATCTTGGTTATGATTTTGATGAATGCTTTGAACTAGCATACCAGGAAATCAAAGACCGTAAAGGTCGCTGGATTGATGGTTCGTTCGTGAAAGAGGAGGATTTGCCAGATGATACCAAAATTTAGAGCGTGGCACAAGACGTGGGAGGAAATGGGTAAAGTTAAACGGATACGTTTTGATGACGAAGGGAATGTCACAACTGTGTTGTTTCGTGGAAGAGATCTTGGAACTAATACACATGCCGACGAAATCGAACTCATGCAGTCAACTGGTCTTTGTGACAAGGAAGGTACAGAAGTTTTTGAAGGTGATATCTTACATCATCAGATACAGACAGAATATACCTTTATTGTCAAATATGACAAAGACAAAGGTCGCTGGTACGGCGATGGTCTAAGTCGCACCTATCGGATTGACATCGCAAAGAGATTCCTACCGCATTATTACAAAGTCATTGGGAACATCTACGAAAATCAAGAACTTCTAGAGGTGGAGAATGAGAATTAAAACATCGAATGGCGCAATCGTCAACGTTAACAACATGAAACGAAGCATCACGATTGAAGGAATCGAGCTCGGTTCAGATTGTCAAGCGTTAGTATCTAAACATCAAGATGGGACAGGTACGATTACTTTAGTCTTTGATGGCAAGATTATTTGAAAGGACAGGCAATGAAACCTAAAAAATACCCATATTCAGGCTCTCAAAAGACAGATAACAAACAAGATAGAGTCAAATTCGCTGAGGTTTTAAATTACGAACCAATTAATGTGTCAATTGTTGTTAGAGAAGGGGAAAATAGTGATATATTAGCAAAATGTGTAATTCGCGCTTATGGCGAAGCATTATCTTTTATAGCAACATTACCAGTAAAAGGAACTAGGTTTTCGAAACAAAATCAAGCGCTGTTTAAAATCAGGCCTTATCAAAGAATTGAAAAAATGGGGATCGAGAAGCTTTTAGAAAGCAATCATTTCATTTGGTCGAACATTTGCCTGGAAGAATTTATCAAAATAGTTACTCAGAAAGGAGGTTTATAGCATGCAGCTAAGATTGAAAGAACTTAGAGAGGACCTGTGTCTCTCTGTAGTACAGATGGCAAAAGAAACAGGTGTTTCACAAAATACAATTCATTTGTATGAGCGAGGTGGATATCCATCTATTAAGCAAATTGAAACGATTGCTAAAACTTATGATGTAAACCCTGCATGGTTAGTTGGGTGGATAGATGATGAAACGATGCCTGCAATCCAGGTAGTCGAAAAAGTGGTCTATAAAGAAAGTCCAACAGCAAGACTGCCAGATTATCACAATAACAATAACGATGGTAAAATTATCAAATGGGTTAGATCCAAAAGATACATGGGAGGTAAGGTTTGGGCAAAAAGAACTTAACAAAGGCAAGAAGAGATTATCTTGAGTTTGAACTCGATGATAAATATTTAATGATTGACAAACTTATCGGCCAACGAAGGCATGAGCTAGAACGTTTGTACGAAGTCAAGCATCTTACTGTTCCTAGTATTGATGATACTGGAGCAAGTGGCAGTGGGACGTTCGTCAACAGGTCGGAGAATCTAGCGGTTGCTTATGCAAGCGACCCTATGATTTTAAGATTAGAAAATCTCCAAAACGCTATTTCAAAATTACTAGAGAATCTAGAACCAGATGACAAAAAAATCTTTTATCTTCGATGGGGAGAACATACTGGATACGACTGGATTCAAGTTTGGCACATCATGGAAAACGGAGAAACTGGGTACTTGTATAGACACAGCAAGCAGATTTACAGAAGACGTGAAGTGATTCTCGATACACTTTCAAATTTGCTCTTTATGTAAAGTTGTCAAAAAAACATATAGAATTGACAAATAGAATGTGATAAATTAGTATCGTGAAGAATAGCAGAGAGGGAATCTCTGCTTTTTTTGTGCATTAAAAAGGAGGTGAGGATATGTGGTAGTTGTTGAACCAATCAGAAATAGAGATGATGTTCAGCTTATGATTGAATGGCTGACGTTGCATAGTGCAGTCAAAGAGTCAGATAGACAACGAAACCTCATGCTCTTCCTTTCTGGTGTTAATTTGGGATTTCGTATTGGCGATATCGTTAAACTGAAGGTAAAGCACGTTAAAGGTTGGCATGTCCAGATCGTCGATGAAAAGACAGACAAGCCAACCAAACGAAAGATGCCAAAGAAATTCAAGAATGCTATGAGGCAGTACATCAAAGATAAGAAAGATGAAGACTTCCTCTTTCCAAGCCGAAACGGAAAGCATCAGCATATAAAACCTAACACAGCTTACAAGATCATAAAGAAAGCTGCTGAAGAAGTTGGTCTAGAAAACATAGCTACTCACTCGATGAGAAAGACCTTTGGCTTATTCATGTACGAACAAACCAAGGATGTCGCTCTGATAATGGACCTACTGAACCACTCAAGCCAGAGTATTTCACTGAGATACATAGGCAAAAACCAAGATTCACAAGACAGAGCCATGACTAAGTTTCAAGGCTTTTAATTTTTTAATTTTATAATCAATTCATTATTTTGAGGTTATGATGATTTCATTTCATACACACAAGATAAATGCTTGATGAATCTGAGTTATTATGTATGTATCGAATTCACTAGAATATGTAAAACAAGGAATTGAGAGAGTAAAAATAGTGAGGTTTACAAAGTTATGAAAGGTGAATCGGAAATGGAGTTTGTAGATGTAGTAGATGTTAAACAAGGATTGGCAATGTACAGAGTCAAAGAAAGTTTTTTAAAAAAGAAATTTTCGTTTGAAAATATTTTTTTCTCTCCTTCAGAATGGAAAAAGATTAGAAACCAATTTTAAACATTTATGATTGATGTAAGTACTAGAGCTGCACGAGCATTATTTTATGCATCACAAGCTTGGAGAATTTTGAGAGAGCAAGCACTTGAACGTGATCACTACGAATGTGTTTGGTGCAGAGAAGAAGGCAAAGTCACAACAGAGAACCTAGAGGTTGACCATATCAAAGAACTAGAGTTCTATCCAGAGTTCGCTCTTGATATAGATAACCTCAGAACATTATGTAAAGAGTGTCACAATAAGAGACACGGACGTTTTCAGTTCCGAAAATCAAAAAAAATGCAAGATAAGAATTTCAGGACGGATGAATTTTGGGGAGAATAACACCCCCCGGTCAAAAAAAATCGAGTCTTTTTAAGGTTTTGGGAACCGGTGGGAGGGGTCAACTGTCCAAATTTTTAACGAAAAATTAAAAGGGGTGGGGGGTAATGGAAGAATACTCAGAAAAAAATATAAAAGAATTAGAAAATCAGCTACTTTCTAAAATCGGCTATTTCAGTCCTAGAAAAAAGGATGCAATCCAGTACGAAAAAGTGAATCGTTATCTTTATCTCGTCAGGCTACTCTATGAGCTGAAAGCCAAACTTCATGAAGACGGATTGGTCATCACTGTTCACAATGGGCAACAGAGATTCCAAAAAGCGAATTCTCTCATCAAGGAAATTAACACAACCAGCAATCAGCTTTTGGCGATTGAGCGCTCGTTTGATTTCGAAGTTGAAAATTCTCCTGTTGAGAAACCGACGTCTGGAAGTGATCTGTTATGATTTCTCATCCGTTGATTGATGACTACATCAAAATGGCCGAGAGAGGAGAAATCGTCGTCAACGAAGAAAGAAAGTTGCTGTTTAAAATCATCAAAGAGAAAATCTATCCTCGCGATGATTTATATTTTGATAATGATCTGATTGAGAAATTCATTCGGTTTACGGAAAAGAACTTTTTTCCTCTAGCGAAATACCAGCTTTTCTTGACCCCGTTCATTTTTCTTTTTAGGAAAGAGGACGGGGAGCCACACTTTGACGAGCATTTATATACTCTGGCTCGTGGGGGTGGTAAGAATGGTTTTATGTCCGCCAGGTCCTCGTTCTTTATCAGTCCTATCTACCCTATCAGAGATTATGATGTGACTATCACTGCAAACTCTGAGAAACAGGGTAAAGTTTCCTTTGAGGAGGTTTATGAGACTATCCAAAGGCGTGGTCTTGAGGACCATTTCTATCTAACTAAAATGTCTATCACAGGTCGAGCGAATAACTCGGTCTTTTCTTTTCGGACGAACAATCCGAAGACTATGGACTCTGCTCGTGATGGCTGTCTTGAGTTTGATGAGATTCACCAGTTTGAAGATGATAAGGCCGTGAAGGTTCAACGGTCTGGTCTTGGGAAAATCGCTCATGCTCGGACTTTCTACAACGGTACGAATGGGTATGTGCGTGAGGGATTTTACGACAAGCTAATAGAGAAGTCTATGCAAATTTTGAATGGAGAGGTTGACGATTTCAGGCTTTTCCCTTTCATCTGCAAGCTTGACAATGCGGATGAAGTGGACGACATGAAAAACTGGTCGAAAGCAAATCCGATGTTGGATGAAAGCACTCCTTACGCTAAGAGGTTACTTGCTAGAACCAAGGCTGACTATGATGACCTTGAGTTGGAGCCATCTGGACGTCAGGAGTTTATGACAAAACGGATGAACCTTCCTGAAGCGGACCTTGAGAAAGATGTGACTTCTCGAGAAAAGCTAGTTGCTTGTTTACGGTCTCCTGGTATCGACTTGAAAGGTCGGTCATGTGTGGCTGGTTTTGACTATGCTAGCATCCGAGACTTTGCAAGTGTCGGTTTGCTATTTAAGAATGGAGATGAATTCATCTGGAAGCAACATTCATTTGCACGGAAATCATTTTTGAAAGCTTTCAAGCTAAAAGCGCCTATTGAAGAATGGGCCGAAAAAGGTCTTTTTACAATCGTTGATGGTCCGAGTATTGATCCTAGACTTTTGATAGCCAAGCTGGAAGAATGGAGAAATCTTTATCAGATTGAGCTTGTATGTGCCGATGGTTTTAGAATGGATTTGTTAAAACCACTTTTGGAAGAGGCTGGGTTTGAATATGAATTTTTGAGAAATCCAGGGGCTATCCAATCCAAGGTTGCGCCAATCATTGAAGATGGATTTGCAAATGAGCGTTTTATCTTTGAGGGCGATAACTCTATGATTTGGTATACAGATAATACCTACGTCAAAGAGGACAAGGATGGCAATAAGCGTTTCTTGAAGAAAGAGCCTGTCAGAAGAAAGACGGATGGTTTCCATGCTTTGATAGCTGCTCTTTACAAGAGGGAACTAGTGCAAGAGTCAAATGTTGGGGAATTCCTAGATATGATTGATAGTTGGGAATTTTAATCTAAGCATAAATTTTGGGTGGGTGGTCGGCAGAAATTAAAAGAAAGGAGGAAGTGCATTGGGGTTACTGAATTTATTTAAGCGTGAAGTGCCAGAGGTTGGGTTTGAGTTCGAGGATCTTGAGCGGATGTTTGGAAATCTGCAACTCAAAAGCTTAGCGATTGATAAGTCAGCCGAGTTCATCGCTCGGATTTTTGCTAAGTCAGCATTTAAGTATCAAGAAAACGGTAAGGCTAAGCCTTCTGATTGGGACTATTTGCTGAATGTAAGGCCAAACAAAAATGAGTCTGCGTCAGATTTTTGGCAAAAGGTCGTCTATCGGTTGATCACTAAGAATGAGGTCCTAATCTTTCTTACAACGGATGACCAGTTGCTTGTTGCTGACTCTTACACACGGACTAAATATGCTGTTTATGATGATGTGTTTGAATTTGTAACTTGTAGAGGTTTCACATTTGAGAAGCGTTTTCGGATGAGTGAAGTGATTTTCTTACAGTACAACAATAATCGACTGCAAGATTATATTTCTGACTTATTTGCTGATTACGAGAAGTTGCACACTCGTTTGGTCGAGGCCTTGGCTAGGAACAATCAAATCAGAGGAACTCTGAAAACCAAAAACAATGGGAGTTTTGATAAGCAGATGCGTGATAAACTCCAATCATATGCTGATGGTCTCTTTAAATCATTTAGCACTAAAACGATTGCCATTGTTCCAGCTCAGGATGGAATGGAATATTCCGAGCATACGAATACAACAGGGACTTCAAATATTTCTGTTGATGAGTTAAAGAAACTTCGTCGGCAATTTGATGATGAGGTCGCGGACGTCTTAGGGATTCCAACAGCTTTAAGTCATGGCGATATGGCCAATCTTGAAAATAGCCAAAAAATGTTTAATAGTTATTGCTACCAATCACTTGTTAAGAAAATGAGTGATGGGCTTAATTTTGCTTTAGTATCAAGACAGCAATATGAGCGCAATAATCTATTTGTAATCATTGGCGAAGGTCAGAGAGATAAGTTTGCACTCGCTGGAAGCATTGATAAGCTTATTTCTTCTGGAGCAATGACTCGAAACGAGGTGCGCTCTGAACTTGGCTTAGAATCTGTCCCTGGTGGCGATAAATTCCTCATCACCAAAAACTATCAACTTGGTGAACAGTTAGAGAAAGGAGGTGAGAAAGAAGATGAAAGTAATTCAAATTAAGGGTACGATTGTTTCAAACAATGACAGATGGCTTTACGATTGGCTTGAGTGGGATGCAACCGCTCCGAAAGATATAGTCCTTCCTGATAGTGGTGAACCGATTGAGGTTCATATCAATTCTGGTGGTGGAGATGTTTATGCTGGTAGTGAAATTTATACTGCTCTACGCTCGTATCCTGGTGACGTGACCGTGAAGATTGTCGGTATTGCAGCAAGCGCAGCAAGCGTGATTGCAATGGCAGGAGATACGGTTGAAATCAGTCCGACTGCCCAAATTATGATCCACAATGTTTCAACGCAAGTAAATGGAGACCATAACACTCTGCTTCATGAGGCTGGGGTACTAGAAGGGTTTAACAAGTCGATTGCTAGTGCCTATGTTCATAAGACTGGCAAGGCTCTTGATGACTTGCTTGCTTTGATGAATAAGACTACTTGGTTTGATGCCGAGTCAGCTTTGAATCATGGCTTTGTAGACAAGATTATGTTTACAAACGAAGTTGCTCCGACTCTAGTAGCGAGTGAAACTCCTATGATTCCAAATGATTTTATCGAGAAAATGAGGTCAGCAATGACACCGGATATTGATAAAATCGCTGAATTGGTAGCTGAAAAGCTAGAAGCTAAACTACCAGATATACAAATTGAAAAAGAGGCTTTCGAAAATAGCGAATTTGTACAGAAGAAATTCAATTTTTCAGAAAGTCAAGACAATAGCACAAACAAGGCTGTTCCTAAAGGGTTCGGTCTTTTTATGTTTTAAGAAAGGAAAAACAGAATGACAATGCAATTATCTAACAAATTTGAAAAACAACGTCAGGCATTTTTAGATGCTGTTACAAATGGCGCTCCCCAAGAAGAACAAGCGAAGCTATACAATGACATGATTGAGTCCATGACCAATGAAATGATGGCTCAAGCTCGTGATGCTGCCCGTGAAGAAGTTTCAGCCTTGAATCCATACGATGCCAAGTTGACCGCTGAAGCTCGTGAGTTTTTCAATAACATTGAAAAAGCCGCACCTAAAGGGATTGATAAGCTCATCCCACAAGAAATCATCGATCGTATCTTTGAAGATCTGGTACAAGCTCGCCCACTCCTTCAACATATCGGCCTTAAAAATGCTGGTATCCGCTTGAAATTCCTCAAATCAGAGCAAACTGGACAAGCTGTTTGGGGAAAAATCAATGGAGAAATCCAAGGACAACTCAAACAACAATTTAACGAAGAAGAAGCAATCCAACACAAATTGACTGCTTTTGTTGTAATTCCAAAAGATGCCGAAAAATTTGGCCCAGCTTGGTTGGCGAAATTCATCTCTGTTCAAATTACAGAAGCATTTGCAGTGGCCCTTGAAGCAGCTTTCTTGAATGGTGATGGGGATAATAAACCTATCGGTCTTTCTCGTACACTTACAGGAACTGTTTCTGGAGATAAGACAACTTATGCTGAAAAAACAGCTCAAACTACTAAGTTGACTTTTGCTGACTCAGCTACCGTAGTCAAAGAATTGACAAAGGTTTACAAACATCACTCTGTTAAAGAAGATGGAAAAACTCCAGTTGCAGTAGAAGGTAACCTTGTAATGGTTGTTAATACAGCCGACGCTTGGGATGTGAAGAAACAATACACTTCATTGAACGCTCAAGCTGTTTATATCACAGCTATGCCATTCAACCTTATCTTGGTTGAATCTGTGGCTCAGACAGCTGGTAAAGTCACTACATTTGTCAAAGGTCGCTACGATGCTTTTGTCGGTGGTGGTATTACACTTGGCCGTTACACAGAAACATACGCATTGGAAGATTTGAACCTTTACACTGCTAAACAATTTGCTTATGGTAAGGCTCATGATGAAAAGACATCTGCAGTTTGGACTTTACAACTCCCTCAAGCTTAATTTAGGGGTTAGATCATGACTTCAGAAGTAGAACTTCATCCACTCCTTAAACCTTTTAAGGAGCGGATGAGGATTTTTCATAGTGGAGAGGACGAAAACCTCTCACGGATGTTGGAAAGCTCTGAAGCTAACATCCTTAACCTTGTTGGTAGTCAGTATCCAACTGAACCACGAGTTCGAGAGTTAATTTTGGAGCGTGCTAGATACGTCTACAATGACCAAGTGGAGTTCTTCTATGAAAACTTCCGAGGGGACTTAATGGCGTTATCTCTTGAAAATTACAACATGGAGGAAAAAGCGTGATTAGAGTTTTAAAAGAATTCTTTGACCTTGAAGCAAGTCAATTCCGTCCAGTAGGTTCAACATTTGAAGCGACAAGAGAACGTTTTGAAGAAATCAATTCTATCTTGCCTGGATTTGTTGAATGGGGCGAAGAAAAAACAGAAGTAGTTACAAATATTGAGCTACCAGAAGAATAAACCTCAATATCGTTATAAAAAGCCTGAAGCTCAAAACGGAGACCTGAGAACCCCCTTGACTTTCTATACTTCTAAAGTCGAGGAGGGGCTTCATGGTCGTGATGTGAGTCACGAGGAGGCTTTCTTTACGATGGGCCAAGTATACTCTCCTAGCTTTAAAGATATCGAGATTGCGACTGGTAAGTCTATGAAAGCTAAGATGACTCTGAAAATTCGTGATCCTTTGTCTGATTATCAGCCGAAGAATGAGCATTTTGTCGAAGTCGGAGACAGTCGTCTCAGTGGTGAAAAATGGCAAATTATCGATGTGCGTCCTGATTTTGACAATCGGGATTTTTTGATAGTTGTTATCGGTGGTGGTCAAGATGTCTAGTGGAGCAGAATTAAGAGGCTTTGACGATGTTCTTAGAAACCTTGAAATTCATCTTGGTGATACTAAGGTCAAACGTACTACGAGTCGAGCCTTAAAAGAAGTCGCAAATGAAACTTTAGAAGAGTTTAAAGGTGCTTTGCAAGTCTACAAAGATAAAGGAGACACTATTGAAAGTGCTACTGTTGGGCGTGTGACGGGTCTTGCTGCTGGCGTTCCTGTTGTGAAAATCGGTTTCGGTGAGGGTTCTAGATGGCGCTTAGTTCACTTGAACGAGTTTGGATATAGCAAGAATCCACATCCAAGAGGTTTTGGTGTAATTAGACGCTTTTCAGAGGCTCATGCTAAAACATACAAATATAGAATGGCTAGTCATTTGAAGATAGGAGGTTTTTAGATGCTCAAAGATAAGTTTAATGAACTCTATGAGACATTAAAAAAAGATGAGACCTTAGCTGGAATCAGTATCAAATCTTTTAATCGTCCAGACACGCTACCAAGCAATGAGACAAGTATCGTCATTAGACCAGTTGGTCCGCCGATGCAAACGGCTCATGGTAGTAATACAAGCCTAGCTAAGGCATTTCTCTACCAGGTCAATGTAGAGTCTAAAAATTATATGGAGTGCAAAGAACTCCAAAGAAAAATTGAAAAGATTATGGAAGAACAAGGATTTTATCAAACCACAGGTGGTTTAGATGAATGGATTCCAGAAATCAAACGCTACGTAGATGCTCGGACTTATAAAGGTCGGAGTGCTCTATATGAAGAATACTAAATTAAAGAAAGAGGTGCTATAAATGGCATTAGTTGGTTTTAAACGTATGACAGTTCGTGTGTTGGATGGAAATGCTACTCCAACACTTGGACAAAACCTTTTTGTAATCGAAGGTCAAACTGGTAAAGGTGCGACTCGTACTGCTAAGATTTCAGGTCTTGCAAGTGATCCAGTAAAAACCTATGGTAGCGACGTTGCTTACCACGTATCAAACCGTGGTGTTGGTGACGTTAAGATGGAAATGACTGCAGTTGACATCCCTGCAACTGTACTTGCTAAAATCCTCGGTCATGCAATCAAGGATGATATCATCGGTATTGGTGCTGACACAGTTGCTCCATACTGCTCAGTTATGCTTGAATCTAAAGCAGCAGACGGTACACAAGCACAAGTTGGTTTCTTCAAAGGTCAATTCTCAATGGATGCTGAGGAATTTGAAACCCTCAAAGACAAACAAGAAGAACTTCCAGATGATAGCTTGAGCTTCTCAGCTATTGCAAGTGACGATACAGACACTAATGGTCTTTACTACATCAAGTACATCGGTAAGGACGAAGAAAAACTCAAAAAATTCAAAGGACAACTTAAAATGGTTGCTGCAGGGTAGGAAGAGGGCGCAAGCTCTCTTTTTATCTTTTCTAGAAAGGAAAGTAAATGGCTAAGGTTAAATTTTTAATTAAAAACGAAAAGGGTCAAGATGTTCAAAAGACTAGTAAAGAAATTACTACTAAGGACTATCGTGACTACTTGATTCTCAATGAAGCACTATCATCTGATGTGTCAGAGGTAGAGAAATTAGACAAACAATTAGAATTCATCGCCTCACTGTTTGAAGATTTGGAAGTGGAAGAGCTTTTGAAATTCACGGACATGGCAGATATTTTTGCGGTATTTGCAGACATCTACTCTCATCTGGTTGGTGATGTTGACCCAAAGGAGAAAAAATAAAGCCAAGTGAAGCGCTGAAAAGGTTTTATGGTTTTGTCAAGCAAGCTACTGAAGGTCCATACGGTATGAGTATCCGTGATGTGATGGATACGAGCTGGGAGGACCTAATGGGTGTTCTTGGTCAAACCGAATCTGATAAAACTGAGGAAGTCATGGATCTTGCTGACTTTCTAGAAACGATTTAAAAAGGAGGATTTGAATGGCAGGTGGAACGCCGTTAGGTCAAATGTATATCGAGCTAGGGCTGGACGTGTCGAAGTTCAATCCTACTCTAAATGGTGCTAAAAATGCGGTTAAATATTTTCAAAGCAATGTAAAGGCGCTAGATAGTTCTCTGAAAGATAATGGAAAAAACACAGATTTACTACAAGCAAAATACAAGACTTTAGGCCAAGCTATTGGATCACAAAAAAAGGTCTTGGATGAAATGAAAAAGAGTTTTGATAAACTCGAACCAGGCACTGCTAAGTTTGATAAAGCAGCTGCAGATATTGAGCGTGAAAATGCTAAGTTAGCAGCAATGGAAAGACAACTTAGAAGTGTTGAACAGGCATTGATTGCAGTAGGTAAAGAAAATAGTTTCGCCACTCGTATAAACAAGCTAGGAGATGGTTTGATTAAGGGCGGAGATAAGATTAAAGCGTTTGGAGATAATGTTTCAACGCTTGGTGGAAAGTTAACTACTGGCTTAACTGCTCCGTTAGTTGCAAGTGTAGGTTTGATTACTAAAGCAGCAATCGACTATGAATCTGCATTTGCTGGAGTTAAAAAGACAGTAGATGAAACTGCAACAGTATCTTATAAAAACTTATCAGACGGTATTCGTCAAATGGCTAAAGAATTGCCCGCCAGTGCAGTTCAAATTGCAAACGTAGCAGAAGTAGCAGGTCAGCTTGGTATTAAGGCCGATGATATCCTTAAATTCTCACGTACTATGATTGATATGGGAGAATCAACCAACTTGAGCGCTGAAGATGCTGCGACAGCCATTGCCAAGATTGCAAACATTCTAGGTTTAACATCAGACGAATATTCTCGATTCGGTGCATCTGTAGTTGATCTTGGTAATAACTTTGCAACTACTGAGAAAGACATTGTAGAGATGTCTAATCGTTTAGCAGCAGGTGGCAAACTAGCTGGACTAACTGCTCCAGAAATCTTAGGTCTTGCAACTGCTATGAGTAGTGTGGGTATTGAAGCAGAAGCAGGTGGTACTGCCATGACTCAAACCCTTACTGCCATTGGTAATGCAGTTTCACTGACTACTAAGGACTCAGCAGACGATCTAGCATTGATTGCTAAAGTTGCAGGAACAACATCAGAAGAATTCCAACAAGCTTGGAAAGAAAAGCCTGCTGAAGCTTTACAAGCCTTTATCAAGGGACTTAATACAGCCCGTGAAAAAGGCGCAAATATGGATGCTATCTTGATGAAGTTAGGCATGACAGGTGTTAGACAAGGAAATATGCTTAAATCTCTAGCCTTGTCATCAGACAAGATGGGTGCAGCAGTCGCACGTTCTAACCAAGCGTGGAAAGAAAATACCGCCTTAACCAATGAAGCAAATAAACGTTATGAGACAACAGAATCTCAATTGAAGATGTTCAAGAACCAGGTAACTGACCTGGCTATTGAGTTTGGTGGACCTTTATTAAAGGCGCTACGAGACGGTTTGAAAGCAGGTAAACCTTGGATTGAGACATTGGCTAAAATGGCAAAACAGTTTAGTTCAATGTCTGAGGAACAGCAAAGAAACATCTTAAAATGGGGTGCTTTGGCGACAGGAGCTGGACCAGCGCTATCAATATTTGGCAAAGGCATTGGTGTTATTGGTAATTTAACTCAAGCTTTAGGCTGGTTGACAAAAGGAACAGGTAAAGCGGTAGGTGGCATATCCTTGATGGCTAAGACTTTCCAAGCTTTTAAAACAACCGGGAATCTAACCTCTGCATTTCAGCTTGCAAGTTCAGGCATGGCATCATTTGGAACTGCAACGGCATCAGCTTCATCATCGACAGGGTTGCTAGGAACATCTATGAGTTTACTTGCAAATCCTTTAGGATTGATGGTTGGTAGTATCGCATTAGCAACTGCAGGTCTTGTCTATCTTGGAAACGAGAAAGATAAAGCAAGAATCAAGACTGAGGAGTTTGGCTCACAGTTAAGTGACACTGCAAGAGGAGAGTTGAGAAACTTCCAGAAGACAGTTGACGAAACAAGTACAGCAGTTGCAAACTTTGGAACTCACGCTGGAGATGTCGAAAAAGTCTCAGGAGCTTTTAAAAAGCTTTATGAAGATATTCAAGCAGCAGCAGACCAAAGCAACCACAGAATGGAAGAATTGGGTGCTAAATGGGGTCTAAGTGCTGAACAAATTGCCCAAGTTAAAGAAAGAAATGGTCAAATTGTTTCGAATACAGAAGCGATGATGAACCAGATCAATGAAATCTACCAACGACACAACGGCGATGCTAGTAAATTTTCTCTAGAAGAAAAAGAAATCATCTTGAATAACCAAAACGAGATGATTAAGGCTAAACTTTCCATGATGAGCTTATCTGCTGATCAACAAAAAGCAGCACTACAAGCATTGAATGGAGAAATTGGAAGTCTAAACGAAACTCAATTAAAACATACTAAAGATGTTTTAAAACAAGCCTTGGATGAAGAGAAGAAACTCTACGAAACATCCAAAGACGAGTTAAAAGAACTATTAGACGGTAAAGCTATTGACCAAGAAACTTATAACAAGAAAATGCAAGAACTAGAAGCAAACCATACTCAAACTATGGAAGCTTTAGGAAGCAAGTATTATCAAGTTATGAAGAACCTGGATGAAAAAGTTAAATCCAGAACAGGTCAAAGTTGGAACTATTGGGAAGAAGCTAAGAAAACCTTAGAAGAGTACGGTTTATCTTATGAAGAAATCGGACGCAAGGCAGCAGAAGCATCTCAAAAAGTAGGCAATTCTCATAGCATCCTTGCTAACTATACTAGTGAAATGAGCAAGGAAGTCAAAGAAGCTAATGATGCTTGGTCGTTATTGGTTGGTAATATTGATAAAAACGGTAATTTCCAAGTCAAGTCAAATGTCAAGGAAGTCATTGTTGAAGCTTCTAAATCTGCAGAAGGTTGGGAACAATTACAGTTCATTGCTAAAACTGCTGATATCAATTCAAACGCTCGTGTAACTATCGCTGAAGCACTTGTAGAGTCAGGCAAATGGAAAGACATGAGCCTGGAAGAAAAACAAGTCATCGTTAAGAATCAAGCAGGTTTACAAGCAATTTTTGATAGTGAGAAAAACCTCAAGATTTGGAATGATATGCCAGCAGAAGTCAAAGAACTTCTTTTGAAGAATACTGACATCATGAGCAAGGCGGACGAAGCAACAAAAGCTATCACAAACTATGAAGCATTAACTCCAAAACAAAAAGAGTTGCTTGCCACAGATAAAAGCTTCAGGAATGCGGTATCTCGATCTACAGAATCTTTGAAGAATTGGAACGCAATAACTCCATTTACAAAAGATTTGTTAGTAAATCCAAATGATGCTTTGTATTTTACGCAATTATCAATCGATAAAATGGCAGCTTGGAATCTTGCTACAGCTGAAACTAAGTCATTGGAGGCAGTAGATAATACGGGGGTTGCAGTTGGAAGTGCAATCGTAAGTGTGAACTCTCCAAAACAAGAAGCTCCTATCAACTTGTTTGCAGCTGACCAAACTTCAGGCGTACGTTCAGAAACGAGTGGAGCTATTAACTCGATTAAACAATACACTCCAGTAAATATCTTTGCTCAAAACAGCACACAAGGAACAGTAAGTCAAGTTCAATCTGGTGTGAACAGTATCCAAGACAAGACGGTTACTATCAACGCACAAGATAATGCTTCTGGAGTTCTTTCAGGAATCAAGAGCTGGATTGACAGCGTAACGGGTAATTTCTTCACCAACGTTTTTGCAAGTAAGCACGCTCATGGTACGAATTACCACCCAGGTGGACTTGCAGTGGTCAATGACCAAAGGAATAGCACCTACAAGGAAATGGTTACACTACCAGATGGACGTAGCTTTGTCCCAGAAGGTAGAGATGTATTGCTACCACTTCCAAAAGGTTCAAAAGTCTTACGAGCAGATAAGACCAAGCGTTTAATGAGTAGCATGGGAATTCCTAAGTATGCGAATGGTATTGGTATTCCAAGTGATGCAAAATTCCTACGAGAAATGGAACAAGCTCAACAAAATATCGTAGTACGTGATAAGAACGTAAACAATAGTCAAGATATGGCAGAAGTAGTGTCTGAGATAGCGATTCTAAGGTCAAGTTTAGAAAAAATCCTTACTGCTATACTTGAAAAACCTTCAGATACTTACTTAGATGGCGATAAAATCTCACTATCTACTTATAAAAATCATGGATCAATTTATGCAAGGGAGGGAATTTAATGTTTTACCTTATAATCAATGGTTTCAATACATCTACCATCCCTCACAGTGTGGTTACTGATTTTGGGATAAGTGAGTGTGCAGAACCTAAAACATCTGAAGTTGTAGACATTTATGGAATGAATGGAAGTTACCGTGTGTTAGACGGTTCTTATAAAAGTTATGAACGCACGATTTCTTTCTATCTACCAAAACTTATTGACGTCTCGACCATTGTCGAAAAATTCCACGATGGAAAGAATGAAATCGAGTTTGGATATCAACCAGACTCTTTATTTTACGCTGAATATATTTCAGCAAGCTACCACAGGAATGGACCGCACGCTTACACATTAGATGTTAAATTACTGATGCACCCATTCAGATATCCGAAGAGTGTCGAACCAGTTGTATTGACAAGTCATGGAACGATTGACAATATTGGTACAGTCTATTCAGAGCCTATCATCGAGATTGAAGGTAATGGAGATGTATCGCTTACGATTGGTCAGAAGACTATGCATCTGACTGTAAATACCAAAGCTACAATCGATTGTAGACAGAGAAAACAAAACATCTACAACGCTACTGGAGCAGTTCAAAATACTCTCAGAAAGCGTGGAGGGTTCTTTGAAATCCCTGTTGGTCGAAGTGGTGTGACATTTACAGGTAATGTCCGTAAGGTGACAATCAAACCAAATTGGAGGTATAAAGTATGATCTATTTAACAGAAGGAAACATACCTCTTAATGCTGCCTACGATGATGATATCGTACAGGAAGCGAATAGCACCTACCAACTAACCTTTAAATTCCCTACAAATGATATCTTGTGGCAAAGACTGAGAGAAGAAAAATTCTTGACTGCTGATGATCTACACGGTGAACAAGACTTTGTAATTTTTGAAGTCGAGAAAAAGCATGGATATATTCAAGTCTATGCAAACCAGGAGTTTACCCTCTTGAATAACTATGTGGTCAATCCGATTTCCTTGGATAGACAGACTGGTTCAACTGCTTTGAGTCAATTTGCTGGGAGCATCACTCGTGATAATCCGTTCTCGTTCTTCTCTGACATTGAAGACAGACACACTTTTAACATCGATAGCAAGAATGCCATGGATGCGTTCGCGAAAGACAAACATTCTATTGTCGGTTTGTGGGGAGGTGATTTAGTCAGACATGGCTACCAAGTACGATTATTGAAAAATGGCGGTTCAGAGAATGAATCGCTTTTTATGTACAAAAAAAACTTGTCTAGCTATGAGCATAAAACATCCACTAAGTCTTTAAGGACTCGCATCACCTTTATCACAACTATACGTGTCGAGGGCGAAAATCCAGTAGACAAGCACTATAAAGTGGTTGTAGATAGTCCACTGATTAACAAATACAGTCAGATTTATGAAGATGTTGTAGAAGTCAACGACCAGGATGTTAAGGATGAAGCAAGCCTTAGAGAATATGGCAAGCAGTATTTCAGAACAACCTTGTGCGATATGCTCGAAGATAGCATTGAGATTGATGTTATTGGTCAGAGTGATGTTCCTGTTCAGATGTTTGATGTTGTAGGTGTCTACCACGAATACTACGATTTAGACGTAAGAAAGAAAATCACAAAATACAACTATTCTCCAATGGCTAAGAAATTGAAGAGTATTGGTTTTGGTGAATTCAAGTCAGGTCTAGCAAACGCAATCGGTAATGCAGTAAGTGATGCAGTCAAGGATGAGACTCAACATTTAGATGGAATTTTTGAAGCAAAACTTGAAAAAGAAATCAAGAACGCTGATTTAGCATTCGATCGAAAAGTCAAGGATATCAAAGATGAATTGATAGACGGCATCGAACAAGCCAAAGCCAAAGCAGAAGAAAACAAGCGCGCTCTATCAGATGAAATCGACAATCGATTCTCAGGTTTCGATAGCAGCATGAACGAGAAGCTCGAAGACCAACGAATCAAAATTGAAGAGATTCGTGCTATTGGTTCAACAGTTACTAGAACTGCTGAAGAAGCTCTAGAAGAAGCTAGGAACGCTCTAGAATATGCCAATACTTCTAAAGGCTTGTCTGATTCAAACTTTGCAAAAATTGAGCAAATCACAGACAGAATCAGAACACTTGTGACCAAGAAAGAAGTTGACCCGTTAACAGAACGGCTGAGGATTGCAGAAAACAGAATCGATGTTCAAGCTGACCAGATTATCGAGAAATTATCTCGTACTGATTTTGATAGATTGGCCAATGACAGAGGTTTTCAAAGCGCGACTCAAGTCCATAATATAGTCAAGAATTCTGTTGATGGTTTTCAAAGGACCATCTCACGAATTGAAACAAAACTGAGAGATGTTATTAGAAACGATAATCTCTTGCAGAATTCTTCCATCATCCCTTCTGGAAATGGGTTAGAAGGAACCTGGGCATTAAGTGTTTCTGGTGGTAATGGTAATACTGAAGTAATCACACTCACAGATGCCCCTCATGCCGCTATCAGAAAAGGAATTCGTGTTGTAGGAAATACAAACGGCGGAAACAAGGATATCGCTCAAAGACTCAATTTGGTTGTTGGCGAGAAATATACAATGTCTTGTTGGGCAAGAGTCTCATCGACTAGCTCAAGCCATAATGTCAATCTTTTGATGCGCTCTTGGACCACAAATGATACTAATCGTATATTGTTTAAGTCCATTTCAAATAAAGATTGGGTACGATATCAATTTACGTTTACTGCCGATGCTATATTTAACAGTATTCAGTTTGGACAGAATGGGAGCGGTAGTATTGAAATCTGTGGGATGAAATTTGAGCACTCTGACAGAATGACAGACTATGATGTTAATACTTCTGAAATCGTGAGCGTCGCTGATTTTAACGATGTAGTCGATACGGTTAAGAGTCACACACAGACCATTCAAAGACAAAACGAATCTATTTCACAAGTCATTCAGACTGCTGACGGTCTAGTTAGTCGTGTATCTAATTTCTTAGAAGATTTCAACCTGGTGTATGATCCAACAAATTTCAGCAAGTGGGTCAAAAAGCAAGCTGATGCTAATGTTATCGAAGTTCAAGCTGGCACTAAATTGCTACGAATTACGAATACTGGTAAGACTCAAGCAGTTTATCACGGATTTGCACTGCCACTTAACACCTCAACCTTTACCAAAGGTGAAAAGCTCAGCTATCGTATGGAAGTATGGGTTGATGTGTTACCAGATGCGCCTTTAGGAATCGAGCTATGGGCTTCTGACGGTGGACTTGCATCTGATAAAGTAACGCTCACTAAAACTGGAATTCAAATCATTACAGGTACGATGACCGTACAGAAATCATCGACTAAAGCAAGAGAATTCCCTCTTGAAATTTGGTTGATGAAGAATGGGCAAGTCGCTGTTGGTCAGGTATCTCTTATTCGTGGTGACAAACCGCCTAAGAAATTTAGCGACACTACATCAACACAAGATGTAGTTACACAAACTCAAGTGTCACAGTTGCATGATTCCTACGCTATCCAAACCCTTACGGGGCCTGGAGCGATTTCTTCTCAAATCAATTTGAATAACAATAACATTCTGATTGAAGCTGCTAAAATCCGACTAAAAGGTAGAACGCTTCTAGATGAAATCACAGCCATAGACGGGTATTTCAAGCGATTGTTCGTAGGAGATGCACGGATTGGAACATTGAACACCGACATCATTCGCTCAAATTCGATTGCAGCAGACAAATTGATATTTGATACTGCTCTAGCGAAGAAGCTTGTAGCTAGTGATGTGTTCACGGATACGCTTGCTGCTAAAACAGCGTTCATCAATAAGCTACGGTCAGTAGTAGTCTCAGCAACCTTACTTGAAGGTTATAAGGGTAAAATCGGAGGATTCCAAATCGGTACTCACGATAAAGACCCGACAACATTCTGGATAACAGGAAGTAATAGCTTCCGTGTCGGCATGTCAGATGGTGGTTGGCGAGTCAAACAAACAGCTTTATGGGTAAACTGGGGGAACAACTGGGATAAGCCAGGGAATTATGCCTGGTTTGTCAATAGCGATGGAGAGATGCATTGTTATAACAAAGCGCAATTTTGGAATGTCCCTCGCGTTCACGGCAATCTTGAAGTCACTGGTAATATTTTTTATTTCATTGATAGAGAGAAAAATAAAGTTGGATACTATCTGCACTCTGATACGTTTACAAGAATTCAGGAGAACGCTGGATATGCCTATCTATATAGACAATCAGGAGGATATGCTTGGGTTTCTTTGAACAAAGATATTTCAGACCGTCGATACAAGACCAACATTCAAGACAGTCAAGTCTCAGGTCTGGATGTTATCGAAAAGCTCAAAACCTACTCTTATCGCAAAGAGTATGATGGTAAAGTCGAAGATATTTCTTGCGGTATCATGGCTCAAGATGTCCAACAAGTTGCTCCAGAAGCGTTCTTTGAAAATCCAGACGGTGCTTACTCATATAACACATTCGCACTTGTGCCTTACTTAATCAAGGCAATTCAAGAATTGAACCAAAAAGTAGAAAGGTTGGAAACAACATGAACGAACAAGACAAACAAATCAGCAGTCTGACGATTAAATCATTAAGTGAAAGAGTTGGCAATGAAGCTACTCAATCAGCTACGCTAGAAGCTCTGTACACGGTAACAGCCATGGAACTTGAGCAGATGAAACGAATCATCGAATCAGATGAAGAATTGAAAGCAAAATTTGAAGAAGTGAAAGGACAAACAAAATGACAGTAAGCAACTACACACTCGCAACTAAACCTTATACTCGTGGTTTCGGAGACAAAACCACAACCGTTGTAGAAATCCGTTTGCAAGACGGAAATCGCTACACAACCAACCAACGTGAATTGGCTGGTGATCGCACACAAGACCAAGAAGACGTGCTTATTCAAGCGGTGTTGGATATGGTGAAATCTGAATTGGACCCAGCGAATGCAATCGTTAAGGCTCAACAAGATTTGGAATCAACCAAAACTAAGCAAGATGAGTTACAAAAACTTATCAAAGCTCAACAAGAAGCTAACACGATCACTCAACGCATGATTAAAGTCATGGTTGTCAATTCAGTTATGAGCGAAAATATTACTTACGGAACAGTCTATAAAGACCTTGTGAGCCTATTGCCTGCAATGAAAGTTGGAACAACATACTTTGAAGATGACTTGGTTACAATCACAGACCCTGAATACGTTGAGAAGAATGGTGAAGGTAATAATGTTATCGTTCAAATCAACCGTGAATTTGAATATACTGGTCAATCTATCAAAGACCTCGAAGGTGAATTGTCACGAAATGGAGTTCTTGCAGTATGGCGCTGGATTGCTCCAAAAGCTGACAGCATCTAAGGAGATGGTATGACATGGGTTGAAATAATCGAGAAGATGATACACGCCATCACACAACTAGCACCCACAATCGGAGTGGTGGCCACTGGGTGGTTTGGAATGAGAGCTAGTAAAGCAGGAAACCTCAACAAGGAACAGTTTCATGAGTTGAAAGACGAACTGAACACAATTCATGCTATTGGCGAGGAAAACAAGCAAAATATCACTGAAATCAATAACAAGTTAGCGGTCCACGACGAAGCTCATCTAGCCACAATGTATCTGAGGTTAGAACGTGATATCACGGTCGCTCTGAAGCGTGGATATACCACGGTTCATGAGTCTGATATTATTCATAAGATGCACTCTAGCTATAAGAAATTAGGTGGCAATGGGCGAATTGATGCCTTGTTTAACAAGTACTTAAATTTAGAAATTTCGGAGGAAAATGCAAATGCAACAAATCAATGAAATCATCATCAATGCAGCAATTAGTATTCTGGTAATTTTGACTGGAATCGCAGTCAAATCAATCAAGGAATACCTGGTAAAAAAAGGTGGCGAACAGACAGTCAAGATTGTCGAAATCTTGGCCAAGAATGCGGTCAATGCAGTTGAACAAGTATCAGCTGAAACAGGCTACAAAGGCGAAGAGAAGTTAGAACAAGCTCGAATCAAAATTCGGGCAGAGCTAAACAAATATAATATTGGCATGACCGACAAAGACTTGGACACATTCGTTGAATCTGCGGTTAAGCAGATGAACGATGCGTGGACTGAAAAATAAATCAGAGAACCCTTTTGGGTTCTCTTTCTTTATTAAAAGAAAGGAGGTAGCACTTGAAGAAGGTTATTGAGAAAAAATTAACCATTTCAACCAACAATCGAGATGTAGATAGGCTTTATCAAGAATTTTATAGTAAAGATAAAGGTATCGCTGAGTTTAAATTCACACTCGATGATTTGACCGCTACTAAGGTTATCTGCTTATTCTACTTCAAGAACACTAAGCGATACCATGAAGTAGGCGCAGCAATCGAAGGTAATTCATTTACTGTTCAATTTGATACATCGTTAATCACTACGGATGAACCCGTTATTGGTTATATCTACTTCGAGAAAGTAGAGCAGTCAGCTGATGTGTATAGCTTTTTATTCAATGTTCATGTGAGCGAGATTGACAAAGCAGTTAAAAGACCACTCATTGAACGTGAATCAGGGCGAATTGTTAATGTTAAGGATGTTGTGACCAAGCAAGAATTGGACGAACTATTTGCCAAAATCAAAGAGCAAGGTGGCACTTATGATGATAGTAACTTACGTACCGAAATCAGCCATATTTCAGCCGATATTGAAGCTTTAAAGCAAAAGTCAGACGAAGATACCATCTACGATGATAGCACCTTAAAACAGCGTATATCGGCTTTAGAAAACAAGCTTGAAATTGATACAAGCTTATTTGCTACTAAGGAAGAACTACGAAATATCTCACTCACTCCTGGTCCAAAAGGGGATAAAGGTGAAACTGGAGAACGTGGACCTCAAGGAGCAACAGGTGAAACTGGACCAAGAGGAGCAGACGGTTTACAAGGTCCTCAAGGCTTGCAAGGTATCCAAGGTGAACGTGGGCGAGATGGAGAGCCTGGACCAAAAGGAGACATCGGACCTATTGGTCCTCAAGGTCTAAAAGGAGAACAAGGACCTGCTGGCTTACCTGGACCGGTCGGACCTCAAGGACCTATTGGTTTAACTGGTCCTAAAGGTGAAAACGGTCGTGATGGTGTAGGCATTCCTCAAAGAATCAGCATCAATGGGAATATCGTGTCACTTTCAGATGGTGGTGGAAGTATTATCTTACCAGCTTCCAGTCAAAATGCTTCAACTTCGTCTAGTGAGCTTACCGGTACTGGCATGCCGAATGGTAAAGTCGAAGGTACACTAGGTCAAACCTATGTTGACACAGCTAAGACAAATGGAGCCTTGAAATGGATTAAACGAACTCCTTCAGGAAACCAAGGTTGGGCTGTATTAGACGGCGATACAGGTTGGAAAAAACAAAACATCGTTTCTAAGTTAGGTAATTCTTACTTACAGATTCGCAGAGTTAACAATACAGTATATTACCAATTCGGTGGGCTCTCTTGGGGTTGGTTTGGTATTGTGCGCCGTGGTGGTCCTGGGTATCAGCTACAACCTAGTGACCGCGAACGAAATGTGTTTATTCTAGGATTAGGCGGAATTCCTTACGGTTATCGCTCACCGTCATCGTTAATCGGTCCGATTTATAACGATAAAGGTACTTCGTACGGAACATGGTATTTAGGCGGTACTGGAGATAGCAACATGTTACGATTCCAATTCACAGACCCGGTACCAACCGATAGAGACATTGGAGATATTAGAGTTTCGTCAATATCTTATATTACAGACGACCCTTGGCCAACAGCTTAACCATAAGAGAGGAAAAATAAAACATGGTAGAAATTATTAACCATACAATATTCAATGGAATTGCGGGCGCTCGTCCGACTGAAAGCCCAAAATATTACATCATGCATAACGATGCCGGTTCAATGAGTCCAAATAGCTATGTCGATTGGCTTCAATCACGCTATGACAACGGACAATCTGAACTTGGTTTTGCTCATTACTACATCACTCGCGATGCAATCGCACGAGTAGAAAACACTTACAACGGGACATGGAGCGCTGCGAACTACGATGCTAACATGAACTCAATCAGCTATGAAGTATGTCAGCAATTCAATGCGACTGATGCAGAGTTTATCGAAAATGAAAACATGGTATTGCGCCAAATGGCAGAGGATATGACCTATTATGGTGATACACCGAACTATTCAAATATTAAGTTCCATAACGAGTTTTCAAGTACTTCATGCCCTGCTCGTTCCCTTGAATTGCACGGTGGATACAATGACAGCTTGCGTGACTATGTGATTGCTAAAATCAAGCATTATCAGTCGCTCGGTTCAACTGTCCAAGAAATGCTCGATAATGAGGGCAACCAGGAAGGCTGGAAGAAAAATGCGACTGGTTGGTGGTATGTCAACGCAGATGGAAGCTACCCAACGAATAAATGGCAGAAAATCAAGGACAAGTGGTATTACTTCGACGGTTCAGGATACATGAAAGCTAACACATGGCACAAACATTCAGACGGACATTGGTATTACTTGCTACCAGACGGAACAATGGCAACTGGCTGGATTTTGGTAAGTAACAAGTGGTATTACTTCGACAAAGACGGCGCAATGAAAACCGGCTGGGTTAAGTATAAGGATGTATGGTACTTCCTAGATTACCAACAAGGCGCTATGGTATCAAATGCATTTGTTAAGTCCGCAGACGGTAAAGGTTGGTACTACCTAAAATCAGACGGAACACTTGCTGAAAAGCTAGAGTTTACCGTTGAGCCTAACGGCTTAATTACCACAAAATAAAACATAGAAAGAAGTTCAAATTTAATTACATTTGACCGCTCAGTTTTTGAGCGGTCTTTTTTTGTTGGCAACAATAAAAGCAGTGACCGAAATCACTGCTTTACCCTCATAAATTACTTTAGAACTCTAGTAAGTTATTGTTGACAATAGCTTCAAGAGCTAAAGATTTGCTTCCAGCACCTTCAAAATCAATAGTAATTGCATTATCTTCAATTTTAACTACTTTACCAGTTCCAAACGATGGGTGTTTAACTTTTGAACCTACAATATCCTTGTGAGACTCAATCCATTCTTTGATTTTCTCGTTTTCTTCTTTATCATGGAGAAGACCAGACTGTTTCATTAATTCAACCACCTCAAAATATCCATCTACAAATGTCTGTTTGAAATCTGACCCCATAGACAATTCAGAACGTTTTACAGGCTCACCCAACCCTAACATTAGTTGAATAGCTTTCAAAATAACATCATCAGGGGTGTTGCGACTATCAAGCTGTCCACCAACTGCGTCACCATAAACACCGTAGAAGTGACCATCTTCACCATCGTACCCGTAAATATCCATGACGTTACTTGTACCAAGATTGCAATAAACTGCTCCGTCCTCGTTTACAATAGCATACGATACATCGTTATTTTTAATTTCTTCAAGTAGTTGTTTTGCGTTTTCCATTTCTAGCTCCTTTGCATATTTTTGTAATTTTTCTGCTGTCAATAAAGACATTTTGTCCAAATTTGTTTTTCCACTTCTAAGGTCTGAGACTGTCGTCCAAGGCAAATCTGCCCCTTTAGCGATTGCGCTTGTGCTCTTTTTGCTTTTTAATACTTTTTCTATTTGTTTTCTCATCTTTTTGTCCTCTCAAATAAAAATAACTTAATAAAACGATCAGTATGTTTATGATTAAAATTTCCATATTATTGTTCCTATTTTATGGTATAATAGGGAGTGAGGGGAGTGGTAGCTCCCCTATTCCCAAGGCGATTACTTAAACTTGCGAGGTCTAGGTTTTCGCTTTTTTTCTTTGCTCCAGATGTGATATGTAGCATATGCACCAGTTAGAGCTGTGATGTAAGCTGGCCCGTTATCGATTAGTTTCTCAACCAATCTGAGCCAATCATCTTTGTCCATTTTCCTCACCCCCTTTCCTTATCTTGATTATATTATATCACGGTACACCGAGAAAGTCAAGCGTTTTTATAAAGTTTTTTTGAAAAAATAAGGGGCAAAAAAGGGGCAAAAATGTCGGAAATTTATGTAAAACGATGTAAAAACAATTATTTTAAAGCTGAAAATGTAGCGATTTTATAAGATATAGGAATTTGATGTAAATATATGTAATGGTATTTTTAAAAGCAGATGAACTATAGATAGGTACAATAGAAAATGACTAATCTTTATAATAAGTTGAATGAGCGTATATATGAGAATTGCAAGATGTATTATGATGAATACGCTAAGAAGATTGAACTGACTGAGAAACAATCCGGAATTATGGGCGGGTTATATCAATCATTAAATATTGTCGCAAACGAATATCTTGTCAATAATGAAAGTGACAACACAAAATATAGAGATTTGCTCAATAAAATTGAAAAGTTGTTAGGAATAGCGTAAACATACCCTCTTTTTACCATATACAATGAAATCATAAGTATAAAATGCTTGTGATTTTTTTGTTTGAAAGGAGGGTGAAAATTATCTAGAGATGGGATTAAAAATTTAAAACCAGTTACAGAACGAAGCAAAGATTAAATAAGAGCTATTAGCTCAAAAGGAGGCAAAGCGTCTAGCGTAGCTAGAAGAGAAAAAGCTGATCTAAAAAAGCATTTGAAACCCTCTTATCTTCGGATGTGACGGATAGTAAAATCAAGAAACAACTTGAAGAAATAGGTATGGCTGGCAACAATGAGGCGTTACTAGCCTTTGCAATCTTTCAGCAAGCTGTAAAAGGCAATCAGAAAGCAACTGAGAACATAATCAAGCTGACCAATACTAAAGATAAATACGATATACAAGACCAGAAAGATTGCATCAAAGTGCTCAAGAACTTTAAAACCACGAATCCTAGGATTCGTGGTTTTTTCTTATAGACTAGTAGAGTGTTTTGGTTGCACTTTTTGTTGAGGGTCGATGTAGTTAATGGCATTGTTAACAGCTGTTGGAGCTTCACCAAGACCTGTTGCAATCAAGTCAATCTTACCTTCATAGTAGCAGCAGTCACCAATAGCGTAAATTCCAGCTTGGCTTGACTCCTGCTTGCTATTAACGATAATTTTGTGACGGTTAAGGTCAAGTCCCCAGTTTTTAAGATTACCAACTGATGATTTGAAGCCATAGTTGACAAAGAGGTGGTCGAGTTCAATAGTTTCGGTCTCATCGGATTTGACTTTTGTGATTTCAAGCTTGTCAAGAGTTTTTCCATCTCCAAGAAGTTGACTTGGTACAAATGGTGTTTTGATGCTAACAGATGATTCTTGAAGGGCTTGGACACTATGTTCAAGCGCACGGAAGTTATCTCGACGGTGAACAAGTGTAGTTGGCGCAATCTTTTCAAAAGCTAAGGCCCAATCCACAGCAGAGTCTCCTCCACCCAGGATGGTTACTTTCTTGCCAGCATATTGTTGAATGTTAG
>OBVT01000075.1_pt1 | contig 40896 bp, 38 predicted proteins | sample 1476231 | NCBI WGS metagenome assembly OBVT01 (sample SAMEA2580031, study PRJEB22360) | human gut metagenome | reverse complement strand
CTTCATTACGGGGAGGCAATAATATTTAACCCCCCACCAGCCGCTGATGCCATCACGATTCCAGGGCCTAAGGCTGAGAATTTACTCGCCCACGTTGATTTTTCTACTGGAGTTGAAACTTCACTCATAAAATTTTCTCTTATAAATTGACCATAAACCGAAAAAGGTCTTATTTATAATAGAATTTTATTCTTGAGTAAAGTAAATAAAATCCATTTGAAAGCCTTAGTGAAAAAATAAAAATCTAATTATTCCAATATTTCAGAATATAACTTCAAAACAAATAAACTTTGCCCGTATTCATACCAAAAAACTGATGTCTTTAAGTGAATAAAATTTTTTCAACAAAAAGAAAGTGCGGTCAAAATTGACCGCGCCTTATTATAAATTTTAAACTTATTCAGCTTTCGCAACCTGAATACTCAACTCAGCCAATGCCTGCGGATTCGCAAAACTTGGCGCTTCGGTCATTAAACAAGCTGCTGCTGTTGTTTTCGGGAATGCAATCACATCACGGATATTTTCAGTGCCCGTTAAAAGCATGGTTAAACGGTCTAAACCAAATGCTAAACCTGCATGTGGCGGTGTACCGAATTTTAATGCATCTAACAAGAAGCCGAATTTTTCACGTTGTTCTTGTTCATTGATACCAAGAATGCGGAATACGGTTTGTTGCATTTTCGGATCGAAAATACGGACAGAACCACCACCTACTTCATAGCCGTTAATAACCATATCGTAAGCATTTGCTACCGCACTTGTCGGATCTGCTTCTAATTGCTCTGGTGTAAAATCTTTTGGTGAAGTGAATGGATGGTGCATTGCTGCAAGATTACCCTCTTCATCACGTTCAAACATTGGGAAATCAATCACCCAAAGCGGTTGCCATTCATCTAAACGAGTTAAGCCAAGATCACGACCTAATTTCAAACGCAATGCACCCATTGCATCAGTGGTAGTTTGCCATTTGTCTGCACCGAAGAATAAGATATCGCCGGTTTGAGCTTTCACACGTTCAGCTAAGGCTTTCCATATCTCTTCATTTAAGAATTTCGCAATAGGGCTTTGTACGCCTTCAAGGCCAACATTGATATCGTTTACTTTCGCCCAAGCTAAACCTTTTGCACCGTAAATGCCCACAAATTGTGTATATTCATCAATTTGTTTACGAGTGATTTCAGTACCATTTGGTACACGAATGACTGCCACACGACCGTTTGGATTGTTTGCAGGCTCATTAAATACTTTAAATTCAACGTCTTTAACGATATCTGCCACATCGACTAATTCAAGCGGGTTACGCAAATCCGGTTTATCTGAACCAAAACGAGTCATCGCTTCTTGCCAGGTCATTTGTGGGAATTTACCTAAATCCACACCAATGATGTTTTGCCATAAACCATGTACCATGCGTTCCATGATCGCACGTACTTCTGGCGCAGTTAAGAAAGAAGTTTCCACATCGATTTGAGTAAATTCAGGCTGACGATCTGCACGTAAGTCTTCATCACGGAAACATTTCACGATTTGATAATAACGATCAAAACCAGACATCATTAAAAGCTGTTTGAAAAGCTGTGGTGATTGCGGCAATGCATAGAATTTGCCTTTATGCACACGGCTTGGCACTAAATAGTCACGTGCACCTTCTGGTGTTGCTTTGGTAAGCATTGGGGTTTCGATATCAAGGAAACCATTATCATCCATAAAACGACGCACAAAGCTGGTAATTTTTGCACGGGTTTTCAAACGTTGTGCCATTTCTGGACGACGTAAATCTAAATAACGATATTTTAAACGTTGTTCTTCAGTGTTGTTTTGATTGAAGTCTAGTGGTAAAACGTCAGAAGCATTGTAGATGCGTAATTCTTTCGCTAATACTTCCACTTCACCTGTCGCCATATTTTTATTAATCTGATTATCAGGACGCGCGATCACTTCACCTTTAATTTGAATACAAAATTCATTACGTAAGCCTGAAGCTGCGGTTAATGCCTCTTGATATTTAGGGTCAAAACAAACTTGTACGATACCATCACGATCACGCATATCAATAAAAATTAAACCACCTAAATCGCGACGACGGTGAACCCAACCGTTTAATGTTACCTCTTGTCCAATATGGTTGCGGTTTAATGCACCGCAATAATGTGTACGCATCATTTCTGTATTCCTTTCATTTTTCTAAAAATGGATAATTAACGCGTTGATTATACGGAAAAAGACGGGGCATTTAAATTGAAAAGCGAAATTTATTTGATCCTTTAAAAACTTTCACTAAAATGACCGTAGTTTTTTGCATTTTATCTAAATAAATGCTCTCTCAAGACAACAACAGAATTCAATCATGATGAAAGATACAATTTTTGCCGCCCCGATCGAAAAACTGGGCGATTTTACTTTTGATGAAAGCGTGGCGGAAGTATTTCCCGACATGATCCAACGCTCGATTCCTGGCTATTCCAACATTATCACGGCGATTGGTATGTTAGCTGAACGTTTTGTGACGGCTAACAGCCAAGTCTATGATTTAGGCTGTTCACGTGGTGCAGCAGCCCTTTCTATGCGCCGTAATATAAAACAACCTAATGTAAAAATTATCGGTGTTGATAATTCTCTGCCAATGGTTGAACGCTGCCGCCAGCATGTTGCGGCTTATCATAGTGATGTACCCGTAGAAATTCTTTGCGATGATATTCGTCAAATTGAAATTAAGAACGCCTCAATGGTAGTGCTTAACTTCACATTGCAATTTTTACCACCAGAAGATCGTGTAGCCTTGCTCACAAAAATCTATCACGGTTTAAACCCAAACGGTGTGTTAGTGCTCTCTGAAAAGTTCCGTTTTGAAGATGAAAAAGTGAACGAGCTGCTTATTGACCTGCACCACCAATTCAAACGTGCTAACGGTTACAGTGAGCTTGAAGTGAGCCAAAAACGCACTGCGCTTGAAAATGTGATGCGGACTGACTCGATTAACATCCACAAAGAGCGGTTAAAAAACATCGGATTTTCACACGTAGAATTATGGTTCCAATGCTTTAACTTTGGCTCGATGATTGCGGTGAAATAATCCTAATCCAATCAATCATCTAAAAAATAAGGGCGTATCAAATGCGCCCTTATTTGTCACCAATGCTTTATAACCCTTTAAAATCCTTATCCAATAAACGAGCTAGCAACAAAATACCATCTTTAAAGCGATATTCTGCATATTCCGATTGTGCATAATATTCACCTTTACCTTCCGCAAAGAAATAATCTTGGCTTGGTAATTCAGGTAACCAACCTTTATAGCGAATTGGTAAATAAACATTTGGTGTGCAATGTTTAAAATCTGTTGGTATCTCTGATTGCGCCTCACAAAGTGTCGCGACATGATTTTTATCAAGATGAACAAGTATATAAGCTTTTTTTCCCGAAGGACTTAATTCATCTATACCTGTGGTTTCATTAGATTCAGATGAAAACTGACTTTGCTGCAAGTCAGATAAAATAGCATAATTCAATACCATATAGTCTCCTTGCATTAATGAACGAGGATCCGCGGGAGCAATTTTTAAGACAACAGGCTTACCTGTAGCCAGCACATCTTCAAATTGCTGCACTTTATAATTCACTGCCCCCAATAACGCAATCAAAAATACGCCGACAAGCCCAATCGGTGCTTTAAAAACGGGATAGTTTTCGACCGCACTTTGTGAAGGGGATTTATAACGTGCGCGTAAAAATAAGGTGACGATCGCAAAAATAACAGCAAAACTTACTAACAATACTCCTTTATAGAGCAATGGAATACTCAATTGGTAATAGAATCCACCTAAATAAACAATAAAGGCAAATACCAAAAGACCAAAAAACGCGCGGCTATCCGTCCAATAAATGAGCAATAATAACGCTGTTAAATATAAAATGACGGGTAGTCCAATAAAGCCTAATGCAAACAAGCTTAATGCTAATAAAATTAACACAACTTCTATATGTTTAGCTTTGTTGTGCTTATTCATTAGTGCATAGACAATTAATGGTAATACACAAATAAGTAAATATAAGATATGGTTAACATCAAACTGGAAGTGGGACCAAAATCGTCCACTTAAAACTTGCAGTATATTATTAAGGCTCATAGCGTCTGATAGCATGACATCACTTGAAACATCTGTATCAATAAGACCATAATCTACCAAAGGAAGCATCATATAAGATGGCAAAGAGCTCCATAGAGAGAATAACACCATTCCCCAGGCAATCGGCTTTAAATGAATTCGCTCTGATTGATGAGGTCTCATGCTCCAATAAAAGAAGACGATCGAACTCAGTAGCTGGATTTTATTAAACCATGTGTTATTCAAGCTGTAACTATGGAAATATATATCATAGGAAATTTGCCAATAAACGAGAAGTTGGATAACCAGTAGAATCCTAACCAAAGAATTTGGCATCAATTTGTAGGTAACAATAATAATGACTGAAAAAATCAGTGTGGAAATAAAGATACCGAGATTTGAATCTTCGCTAAATTCATATCCTAATAAAAGAAAAAGATTATCAAATTTAACAAGCAAATAGAATCCTAAAAAACTGTTTGCGATTAGAAAAAATAAACCCGCTAAAATTGTAGTGTATTCATTTTTATCTTTATTTAAGGTAAGTGACCAAGCTATGCCAAATAAAATAATACCAATGATTAATGTACTAGACTCATCTAAACCTAAAGAAAAAAATAGCCAAGCGCCTATCGTCACTACCGCTATCAATAAAGCTATCACCCATAATATTGAAGTCGCCCAATGGGATTTCTTATTATTTGGATGTTCTCGTTTATAGAGTTTCACCAACCAATTGATTGCCATAACAGTAAAAATGAAGCCAATTAATCCTAAAACCAATCCATCTTCGAAAGCTTGAATAAACTCAGAACCCCAAAAGCAATAAGCACCTAGAAAGGCAACAACTGAAATAATTAAATTAATAAAATCAAAGCGGTATTTTTGATATATGTAAAATGCAACCAAAGAAGGAATAGCAATCTGTAAAGAACTGAGTGATGAACGACCAAGCTCACCCCAAACATAAGCATGAAAGTACACATCATAAATTACAGTTAAACCAAATAAACTGGCAAAAGTCAGTACTAAAAATACTTTAGGTAAAATTCGCCAATGTTGATCATGAAAAGTTTTACTGAATAATTCAGATACCACGAGGAATCCAGTATTAATTAGCACGGCATAACCCATTGAGTTATAGGAGTTTTGTTCATTAAATAAATAAAATGTAACATTGGTAGTGGTGGCAAATAATAACGCAGAAGCCACATTCGGAAACAATAATAAAAACGGAAGTTGGCACAGTGTCCAAACAGCAAATAACTGCCATAAATCAGCTCCCGTTTGATAGGTTTGTCCGACTAAGGCAAATAAACCGCCAATTAACACAGAAACAACAAAAAAGATACTATATGTCTTCCACTTTAATTTTTCTTTGGCTTGTCGACGACTTTCTCGAATAAAACAATAAAGGCCTAATACCAGTGTCACCACAAGCAGTGTTTGTAAGCCATAAATTTTGGCTAAATCAGAAAAATAATCTAAATTGGCTGCAATTAACGTGACTACTCCACTCGTTAAAAATCCCACGGTTAATAATAAAAACAGTAAATTTAAATAACGTTGCCAAGAAAGATTAAAAAGGCCAGTTGTATTCATTCATTTTTTCCTTTTTATAAAAATATTCGTATTATCTTAGCATAATAGTCAGGTAAATAAATAACAAAAAAATGTGGCTAAATAATACAATTTAGCCACATTTTAATTTAGGTAAAATAATACTTATTACGCTGCATTCGGCTTATGGAGTAAGGTAAAAGCAATGAAACCAAATCCTAAGAAGCAAGAAACGATCAAGGCATAAAAACCACCATCCCAGCCAAATAAGTCGACCAATTTACCCATTACATAGCCTGCACTCGCAGAACCTAATAAGTAACCGAATAGCCCGGTTAGACCTGTCGCTGTACCTGTTGCAACACGTGGCACAAGGTCTGCCGCTTGAAGCCCGATCATCATTACTGGACCATAAATTAAGAAACCGATAGCAACAAGACAAATATTATCTACGAGTGGATTACCTTCCGGGTTTTTCCAATAAACAATAATCGCGATTAACACACCAGTTAGGAATAATAACATCGGCGGTGCACGGTGGCCTTTGAAGACTTTATCGCTTAAATAACCACTAGCAAGCATACCAAAGATACCTGCGTATTCGTAAAGGAAATACGCCCAGCTTTGTTTGTCTACAGAGAAATGTTTCACTTCTTTTAGATACGTTGGGGCCCAGTCAATAATGCCGTAACGAATGAAATACACAAATACGTTCGCAAGTGCAATCGCCCATAAGAACTTATTATTAATGATGTATTTCATGAAAATATCTTTAGAAGAAAGCGTGTGAGCTGATTCGACTTTCTCTACAATTTTTTCACCTTTCCATTCATCTACCGGTGGTAACCCTTGTGATTCTGGAGTATCGCGCATTAAATAGAACATGATGAATGCCAATACAATCGCGATTAAGGCTGGTAAATAGAATAAAGATTGCCATACGCCGAAAATCGATAAACCGAGGATCGCTAATGGACCAATTAAACCACCACCTAAGTTATGCGATACGTTCCACCAGCTCCACCAAACACCACGTTCAGAAACCGAGAACCAGTTGGTCATTGTTTTTGCACCTGGTGGATATCCCATTCCTTGGAACCAGCCATTTAATGCAGCTAACACAATCATCAATGGAATAGAAGAAAGCACGCCTGGTACTAAACCGAAAATTAAGCTCACTAATGCAGAACCTAATAAACCAATAGTAATAAAATATTTAGGATTACTTCGGTCAGAAATATTCCCCATAATGAACTTACTAAAACCGTAAGCCAGTGATAACGCTACCCCAACTGTACCTAAATCAGCTTTAGTAAAGCCATATTCATCAATAAGATAAGGAATTGCTAAAGAAAAGTTTTTGCGGATAAGATAATAAGCCGCATACCCGATAAATACTCCAGCAAATACCTGCCAACGTAATTTTTTATACTCGGCATCTGTTCTAGAACTTTCAATTCTTGGTGCTGGAGGAGATGCTTTTAAGAATGAAAACATCTTTGTTCTCCTATAATAATTTACAACTTGTCGTATCCTTGTAATAGCTAGGCCACTACAACGAGAAACAGATTACCAAAGCCGAATATGAAACAGAGCTCCGACCACTCCAAATGATTAGTTCATTTTAGTTATTTAAACGACTCTAATTTCTGGGATAAATTACGTCCTAAGTCTATTTAAAAATTTCTATGTTATAATACCGACCAACCCAATAAAAAAAGGATAATAAGATGAGAATTTTACACACCATGCTTCGAGTGGGTGATTTAGACCGCTCTATTAAATTTTATCAAGACATTTTAGGTATGCGTTTATTACGCACAAGTGAAAACCCTGAGTATAAATATTCACTAGCCTTTTTAGGTTACGAGGATGGTGAGAGTGCAACTGAAATTGAATTAACATACAACTGGGGCGTGACTGAATATGATCTTGGTAATGCTTACGGTCATATTGCTATTGGTGTAGATGATATTTACGCAACTTGTAAAGCGGTACGTGCTAATGGCGGTAAAGTAACTCGCGAAGCAGGCCCTGTTAAAGGTGGCACAACCGTGATTGCATTCGTTGAAGATCCAGATGGTTATAAGATCGAGTTTATCGAAAATAAAAGTGCAAAATCAGCTTTAGGGAATTAAGGAATACATTGTGTCAGATACACCTGAAATTCCTTATCACCATCAATTAAAAAATCGCTTCCGCGGCTACTTTCCTGTCATTATTGATGTGGAAACGGCTGGGTTTGATGCCAAAAAAGATGCGCTTTTAGAACTTGCGGCAATCACCTTAAAAATGGATGGGAATGGCAATTTACACCCCGATCAAAAATGCCATTTTCATATTGAGCCATTTGAAGGTGCGAATATTAATCCGGAATCACTCAAATTTAACGGGATTGATATTCACAATCCATTGCGAGGTGCCGTATCTGAATTAGATGCCATCACAGGATTGTTCCAAATGGTGCGTCGTGGTCAAAAAGATGCTGAATGTCAGCGTTCTATTATCGTGGCACACAACGCGGCTTTTGACCAAAGTTTTGTCATGGCTGCGGCTGAACGTACGGGCGTAAAACGCAATCCATTCCACCCTTTCGGGATGTTTGATACCGCAACGCTTGCCGGTTTTATGTTTGGACAAACGGTTCTCATTAAAGCATGCCAAGCGGCAAAAATTCCTTTTGATGGTAAACAAGCACACTCTGCGCTATATGACACCGAACGCACTGCGGAATTATTCTGCTATATGGTCAATCACTTAAAAGATCTTGGTGGTTTCCCGCATATAGCTCAAACCGATGAAACGGGAAAAACCACTGAAAATCAGACCGCACTTTAATTTTCAAAATTTTTTAGAAAAAAGACTTGCAATCGTTTTCGGTTTACCGTATTTTAAAAATTAATTCAATTTAGTTATCTAAATAAGAGAGTTTCAAATGAACTTTATTCTTCGTCACCATCATCGCCATTCAACTGAATAATCTTTCAGGCTGTTGGTGTGCTTGGAAGATTTCTTCCGAGCTGACAAGATAAAGATCCAAAAAAATCTTACCCCTCGGAAGGCAACTTTCGAGGGGTTTTGTTTTATCATTAATTACAGGAGTTTATTACTATGCGACATTTAATCTTAAACCAATTTTCTTTTATGCGACCTTTTTCTTTTAATTAATCAATAAGGAACAACAATATGCTATCGAATCCCGTTGTTATTTCAATTGTCGTGCTACTGGCGTTAAGCTTGCTGCGCGTGAACGTGGTTATCGCACTGGTGATTTCCGCCCTTACCGCTGGCTTATGCGGTGACTTAGGTTTAAGTAAAACCATTGAAGCCTTTACTGGCGGATTAGGTGGTGGATCTGAAGTAGCGATGAACTATGCCATGCTCGGTGCATTTGCCATTGCGATTTCAAAATCTGGCATCACTGATTTACTTGCCTACAAAATTATTACCCGAATGAATAAAGCACCAACCGGTAAAAATTTAGCCTGGTTTAAATATACGCTGCTTGGTATTTTGCTTTTATTCTCAATTTCATCCCAAAACTTACTTCCAGTGCACATTGCGTTTATTCCAATTGTAGTGCCGCCTTTACTTTCTATTTTTAATCGTTTAAAAATAGATCGTCGTGCAGTGGCTTGTATTATTACCTTTGGTTTAACCGCAACTTATATGATCTTGCCTGTCGGTTTTGGGAAAATCTTTATCGAAAGCGTTTTAGTAAAAAATATCAATCTTGCTGGTGCGCCACTCGGTTTACAAACCAGTGTAGGTGAAGTTTCTTTTGCTATGCTTATCCCTGTTATGGGTATGATTCTTGGTTTATTCACTGCCGTATTTGTTACCTATCGCAAACCTCGCGAGTATGTGGTGACAACGGCAGAACCAACTACAACTGAAATTGAACAACACATCGCTAACATTAAACCTATTCAAATTACCGCAAGTGCGGTCGCTATCGTCGCCACGTTTGCCACACAGCTTTTCACAAGTTCTACAATTATTGGTGGTTTAGTCGGTTTAGTGATTTTCGGTGCATTTGGTATCTTCAAACTCAAAGAAAGTAACGATATTTTCCAACAAGGTTTACGCTTAATGGCGATGATCGGCTTTGTGATGATTGCAGCTTCTGGTTTCGCTAATGTCATTAATTCAACAAGTGGCGTGAAAGAGTTAGTTGATGCACTTTCAACGGGTGTGATTCAAAGCAAAGGCGTTGCGGCATTCTTAATGTTACTCGTTGGCTTATTGATTACTATGGGTATTGGCTCTTCTTTCTCAACCGTGCCAATTATCACCTCAATTTATGTACCACTTTGTCTCTCTTTTGGTTTCTCACCACTTGCGACAGTGTCTATCGTAGGTGTAGCAGCAGCATTAGGGGATGCGGGTTCACCGGCTTCAGACTCAACACTTGGTCCAACATCCGGTTTGAATATGGATGGTAAACACGACCACATTTGGGATTCTGTTGTGCCGACCTTTATTCACTACAACATTCCATTATTAGCATTCGGTTGGATTGCAGCCATGACCCTTTAATCGTTATAATCCCTGCATTCATTATGCAGGGATTTTTTTATGTCTATTCAATCATTACTCAATACGCTCGAACAAAAAGTACAGCAACTAACTCAAGCCTATCAAGCTGACTCTGATAAAAAAATCAACGCTAAATTCAACCGCACTTTATTTACTGAAGATTTTGAAACCGTCGGCTTTTATCTCAAAGAAATCCAACAAAGCTTAACGAAGCTATGTAGCCTACCCTATCAAAATGAAGAACAAATCGTATTTATGGCTGAACATCTTTTAGGGCAATGTACCGCATTAACTGAAGCCATGAATCGTAAGCATAAAAAAGCTATTCAACCGAAAAAAACGGAACAACCAGTTACAAGCAGTAAATCACAACATAGCATTCATCAACTTCCGCCAAGAGAGCGTCTAGAAAAATATTATGAAGCCTTGCAGCAACTCACGGAAAAATACGAAGAAGCTAAAGCACAAGCGAATACGGCTCAAACAGATATTCAACGAGATATGCATAAGCAAACTGCATCGATTTATTCAACTCGTCGTCAAAAATGCTTAGAGGCAATTGAGACCTTAGAAGAATACCTTGCCTTTAAAGAAGCCCAAGAAAGTGCGGTCAAAAAATAAGATCTTTTTGAAATAGAGTGAAAAGCAAAAATCCCTAAATCTTTCGACTTAGGGATTTTTTGAATTTGATGGCGGAGGAAGTGAGATTCGAACTCACGGAGGGCGTAAACCCTCGCCGGTTTTCAAGACCGGTGCCTTCAACCACTCGACCATTCCTCCGTGATTTAAGCGAGGTGAATAATACGTTTTTTCCCCCACCCCGTCAAGCAAGAAAATAAAAAAATTATCTGACTGACTACTTTTAAATCACTATGTTTTAAAAATACACAAAATAAAAAACGGAACCTACTGGCTCCGTCTTTATGATTAAGATATTACTCTGCTTTCGCTTGTGTCGGTTCAGAATAAATATGACTAATTGCACTATGATGGCCTGCCGCGCCTTTACCATTAAAGTAATAACGAGACTCAGTCCATTCTACAATTGGGAATGGCTTAGACGCTTCATCTGGTGCTTTGGCTAATGTCATGGCTGCTTTTGTATGTGGTACGGCTGAAATCGTACCTGCACGACCAGTAAACACATAAGAACGAACAAACTCAGCTTTTTCTTGAGGTTCAACTTCTGTCGTTGCGACTTGAGCTACAGGTTCTGATTTATGATGCAAGCGTTCTAATGATTCTTGCACTTTCTGTTGAACCGCTTCATTTGCCGGTTGAGTAATGAAATCTAACGCAGGTTGTGCTTCAACTGATTTCTCTTCCACAACAATACCTGTTGCCGGTGTTATCACACCTTTTTTCGTTTTTTCTTGCTCAAGCAACTCATCCACCGATAAGAAATTATTTTCTTTCGGTGCATTCACCGCAGAATAATCGATGCATACTTTACCGCTTGCTAATTCTGGTGAAGCCACTGCCGCAAATAATGGCATTGGGGACTTCACTTCATTACGACGACGGCGTTGATTATTCGATGCACGTAAATGACGAGGTGTACGACGTTGACGTTCTTGACGTGGTTTATCTTCTGTATTATCTACAGCGTTATTTTCAACCTCTTCATTTTTAATCGCTGGAACTTCAACTGCTTCAATCACATTCTCATTGGTGTTATTCGCATTGTCATCAATACGAACGCGTTTACGTAAATCACGACGTTGACGACGTTCAGCTACAGGTTTCTCTGCTTTTTCTTCTTGACGATTATCATCAGAAACATTCGCTAAATTAACTGAACTTTCAGCAATAACCTCTTCATTAACGTTGCGGCGATTACGACGATTATTCACACGCTCACGAGTTGGACGTGTATTTTCTTCGTCTGTATTTTTCGCATTATCGTTGTTTTCATTGCGAGAACGACGATTATTACGACGATCTTGATTGCGACGATTATTACGATTGCCATTGCGATTATTACGATTGTTTTGGTTTTTCTCTTCTTCTTTTGGTCCAGAAGCGAATAAACCTTTAATTGCAGCAACAATTTTTGCAAACAGTGAAGGACCTTCTGATTTGCGCTCAACTGGTGCAGGCGCTGCCGTTGGGATCGATAGCGATACCGCAGCACTTTCCATCACTTGTTCTGATGTCACTGCTGCGGTTTCAATGTTACGTGAAACAAGCGACTCTTCAGGTACGAATGCTTCATCTTGTGCTTCATGGAATTTTGCTAAGTTGTAGCTTAATTCATTCAGTTCTTCACCTTCACGTACGCGGAACACGCTGAAATGCGGGGTTTCCATCGCTTCATTTGGCACCACGATAATCTCTACATCATGGCGTTTTTCGATGATGCTTACTGCTTTACGTTTTTCATTGAGTAAGTAAGAGGCAATTTGTACTGGCACGATAGTGTGTACTTGTTTGGTATTTTCTTTTAACGCTTCTTCTTCGATTAAACGTAAGATTGAAAGAGATAAACTTTCGTTATCACGCACTTTACCTGTACCTTGACAGCGAGGGCAAACATGGTGAGAAGATTCACCCAATGATGGGCTTAAACGCTGACGCGACATTTCCAACAAACCGAAGCGAGAAATACGGCTGATTTGAATACGCGCACGGTCTTGACGCACGGCATCACGGATACGATTCTCTACTTCACGTTGGTGACGAACAGGTGTCATATCAATGAAGTCGATAACCACTAAGCCACCTAAGTCACGTAAACGTAATTGACGAGCAATTTCATCCGCTGCTTCAAGGTTGGTATTTAATGCGGTTTCTTCAATATCGCCACCACGAGTTGAACGCGCCGAGTTGATATCGATCGCTGTTAATGCTTCTGTCACATCAATGACAATCGAACCACCAGAAGGTAAACGCACTTCACGTTGGAAGGCTGATTCAATTTGTGACTCAATTTGGTAGTGGCTAAATAGCGGCACTTCGCCTTGATACAATTTCACACGATTGATGAAATCTGGACGTACAAGTTTGATGTGTGCTTTCGCTTTTTCAAATACTTTCGGACTATCAATTAAGATCTCACCGATATCTCGACGCAAGTAATCACGGATCGCACGAACGATCACATCACTTTCTTGGTGAATTAAGAACGGAGCTGGACGGCTTTGTGAAGCTTGTTTAATTGCTTCCCAATGATGTAAAAGTACTTTCAAGTCCCACTGTAATTCTTCTGGTGATTTACCCACACCCGCTGTACGCACGATTAGACCAACGCCTTCAGGCACATCTAAAGAACTCAATGCTTCTTTTAATTCGATACGTTCATCGCCTTCAATACGGCGAGAGATACCACCTGCACGTGGATTGTTTGGCATAATCACCAAATAACTACCTGCAAGGGAAACAAAAGTGGTTAAGGCAGCGCCTTTATTGCCGCGTTCTTCTTTGTTCACCTGAACGATCACTTCTTGGCCCTCGGTCAAAATATCACGGATATTTGGACGACCTTGGAACACATAATCAGCAGGGAAATACTCGCGGGCAATTTCTTTCAAAGGAAGGAAGCCATGGCGCTCGGCACCATAATCCACAAAGGCTGCTTCTAAACTCGGCTCTACGCGAGTGATTTTCCCTTTGTAAATATTGGCTTTTTTCTGTTCATGACCCGGACTTTCAATGTCCAAGTCGAATAAACGCTGGCCATCGACCAACGCAACGCGCAACTCTTCTTTTTGAGTCGCATTGATTAACATTCTTTTCATTGTCAATTTCTCGTTTGAATTATCTAAAATACCTTGAAAATTAACCGCACTTTACAGATTTACTAACCTTAGCCATCGACCTCGTGTTTCTCGCGAACAGTCAATCTCACGACTGTGTGTTGCTGGGTGCATTGATAGCATACTCAATTGTTATCTAAGACAATTTTCGTAAAACAATGCGATGTGTTAATTACGCATTGCAAGGAAGCGTCAACCTTCAAGAAAAACATGTTGATTCTCAATGTCTTATGCCATTTGCCGCATTGAGTTTTGACCAACATACAAAATTGCTTTCTAAATGCCAAATTTGAGGCGTAGAAAGACGCTCTATTATCCACATTCGGGGCTAAATTAGCAAGGCATTCTTGCTATTATCGCTAAGGATATTGTGATATGATTCTGCCCAATTTTTAAAGGACAGATTCAATGGCTGAAAAACAAGAAAAAATCATCAATCAATCCGTCAAAATGCTCACTATTTCTGAGGATGAAGCAGGACAACGCATTGATAATTATTTATTGGCAAAATTAAAAGGTATACCAAAAAGTTTGATTTATCGCATTCTGCGCAAAGGCGAAGTACGAGTGAACAAAGGACGAATCAAACCTGAATATAAATTGCAAAATGGTGATGTGGTACGTGTGCCACCTGTTCGTGTTTCTGAAAAAAATACTGCGCCAATTTCTAAAAACTTGAATAAAGTGGCCTCCCTTGAAAGCCATATTATTTTTGAAGATGACTGTTTATTAGTATTGAACAAACCTTCCGGCATCGCAGTTCATGGCGGGAGTGGTTTGAATTTTGGTGTGATTGAAGCCTTGCGTGCATTACGTCCTGAAGCCCGCTTTTTAGAATTAGTTCACCGTTTAGACAGAGATACATCCGGCCTTTTATTAGTGGCAAAGAAACGCTCTGCCTTACGCAACTTACACGAACAACTTCGTGTTAAAACGGTACAAAAAGATTATCTCGCGCTCGTGCGTGGACAATGGCAATCTCATGTAAAAGTCGTGCAAGCCCCTTTATTAAAAAATGAACTCGCCAGTGGTGAACGCATCGTTAAAGTCAGTGAGCAAGGTAAACCTTCAGAAACGCGATTTGCTATCGAAGAACGCTATCAAAATGCGACCTTAGTGAAAGCATCCCCTGTAACGGGACGAACTCATCAGATCCGAGTTCATACTCAATATGCAGGCCACCCAATTGCATTAGATGATAAATACGGTGATAAAGAATTCGATAAATATATGCAAGATATCGGGCTTAATCGCTTGTTTTTACATGCGTTTTCTATTCGCTTTGTGCACCCTAAAACGGGTGAAACATTACGCCTCAATGCGCAACTAGACGAAAAAATGAAAGCAATTCTGAAAAAACTGCGTGAAAGCAAAGAGATAAACCCATAGACAAGAAAAATGTTTATTGTTATATTTGATGACGGAGACAACTCGTTTCTATCATTAATTAACATATAACAACAAAGGATAGCAAAATGGCAAAAGGACAATCATTACAAGATCCTTATTTGAATGCGTTACGCCGTGAACGTATTCCTGTTTCGATTTATCTCGTTAATGGGATTAAATTACAGGGTCAAATCGAATCATTCGACCAATTCGTGATTTTATTAAAAAACACGGTTAATCAAATGGTGTACAAACACGCAATTTCGACTGTGGTTCCAGCACGTTCTGTTTCTCACCACAATAATAATGGCGGTCATCATGCAGCACAAACTTCTGATGCTGTAGCGGAAGTAGAAACACAAGCAGAATAATTCTGTTCAATGAACGATTTCATCAATTTAAGTGCGGTTGAAAATTCACCTGAAATTTCAACCGCACTTTCGTCATCTAAAACAGTCGACAATAGCCAACCGACAAAAGATAAAGCTGTCGTCGTGCATGTTTTCTTTTCTCAAAATAAAAACATTGAAGATCTACAAGAATTCCAACTTTTAGCGGAATCTGCCAATGTTGAGATTTTACAAATCATCACCACAAGCCGTGCCACGCCACAAGCGAAATATTTTATCGGTGAGGGGAAAGCACAAGAAATTGCTGATGCAGTGAAAGCCTTAGATGCCGATGTTGTTTTGGTGAATCATCAATTAACGCCCGCTCAAACCCGTAATTTAGAAAGCATTTGCCAATGTCGTGTAGTAGATCGCACTGGGGTGATTTTAGATATCTTTGCCCAACGAGCCCGCTCGCACGAAGGGAAATTGCAAGTTGAATTAGCTCAGCTTAAGCATTTATCCACTCGATTAGTCCGCCGAAAAACAGGCTTAGATCAGCAAAAAGGTGCGGTAGGATTGCGTGGCCCTGGCGAAACGCAGTTAGAAACGGATCGCCGTTTAATCAAGGTTCGTATCGCACAGTTGCAAAATCGTTTGGCGAAAGTCGAAAAACAACGCAATCAAAATCGCCAAACACGACAAAAAGCGGATATTCCGACCATTTCCTTAGTAGGCTACACCAATGCGGGGAAATCGACACTCTTCAATTTCATCACGCAAGCCAATGTCTATGCGGCAGATCAGCTTTTTGCCACCCTCGATCCCACATTAAGACGTTTGCAAATTCAAGATGTTGGCACAGTGATTCTCGCCGATACCGTTGGTTTCGTTCGCCAACTTCCCCATGATTTAGTTTCCGCTTTTAAATCTACCTTGCAAGAAACGGTAGAAGCCAGTTTGTTATTGCATGTCATTGATGCAGCAGACGCTCGAAAGATCGAAAATATTGAAGCCGTGAATTTAGTGTTGGAAGAAATTAAGGCTGACAAAGTACCAGTATTGCTGGTATATAACAAAATTGATTTATTGGAAAATGTGGTACCCCATATTGAATATGATGACGAGAATAAGCCCGTTGCCGTTTACCTTTCCGCACATTCAGGTGAAGGATTAGATCTACTGCTTGAAGCCATTAAAGTGCGGTTGAAAAATGAGATACTTTCTTTCACCCTCACGCTGCTCCCACAAGAGGGCAAAATCCGCCATGCGCTCTATCAATTAGATAGCATTCGTCACGAGCAAATTTCAGATGAAGGTGAATTTATCCTCAATGTACAAATTGATAAAGTCGAATGGCTCAAACTTCATAAACAATTCCCTAAACTGTCAGAAATTATTTACTAATACCGTATTGTTTTAATTTATTGGCAATCGCCGTGTGTGATACGCCTAATCGTTGCGCCAATTTTCGCGTACTTGGATACTGAGCATAAAATGCACGCAATACTCTCGCCTCATATTGTCCCATGATCTCATCCAGCGTTTGCTCACCAAAATCATCTACAGAAATGACCGCACTTTGTACGGGTTTTAAATTTAAACTTTCAATATCAAGCTGGTTATTTTTTGCTAAAGAACAGGCGCGATACAAGACATTGTATAGTTCTCGCACATTACCTTGCCAAGGCTGCCCTTTTAAATAATTCAGAAAATCAGCACTATATTGCGGTATTGAAATCTTAAGCTGTGTGCTAATTTCTTGTAAAAAACCTTCCGTTAAAGGCTGAATGTCTTCTACTCGCTCACGCAAGGGGGGAACATTTAGCGCCAAAACATTTAAGCGATGAAATAAATCACTGCGCAATTTCCCTTGTTCTAACAGCTTTTCCATCGGTTCTTGTGAAGTACAAATCACTCGAACATTTGCATGATGTTCTTTTTCTTCACCCACTCGACGGAAAGAACCATCAGTTAAAAAACGCAATAATTTTGCCTGTAAACTTAATGAAAGCTCGGCAATACCATCCAGTAACACAGTGCCTTCGTTAGCATATTCAAAAAAACCGATAGTTTCACTGTCACCCACTTTCCGCCCAAACATTTCACTTTCCGCATCTTCATCCGGTAAGCCTGCACAGTTTACAGCAATGAACTTTTTCTCACGACGTAAGCTAGCAAAATGGCAAGCTTTTGCTAATAAGTCTTTACCTGTACCTGTTTCACCTTGAATTAAAAGCGGCACATCAAACATCGCAAAACGTTGTGCATTTTCGACCGCACTTTTCATGGAAAGGCTTTGAGTGACAAAGCAAGAGAAAGGATCTTGTGGATTAAATGTCAGCATAAAATAAGCTCAATTTTATTGAATGATGCCGATATGATAGGAAGTTTATTGATATGTGTAAAGATAAATTTACATATAAAAAGGGCAATCCTTGACTGCCCTTTTTCATGATTTTTTGTATTATTTTTTCACTGCACGCTCAAGTTCTTGTGCGATGATTTCCATGCTTTCTAAACCACCAAACGCAAGATACCAATTGGCTGCATCAAGATACACAATGTGTCCATCTTTATACGCTTTGGTTTGTTTGATGATATCGTTATCCAATACTTTTTGTGCATTGTTGGCTTTTTCTGTAATGGCTGCTGTACGATCCACTACGAGTAAAAAGTCTGGATTTTTTTCTAAAATATATTCAAAACCAACACTTTGTCCGTGCGTAGATGATTTGATGCTGTCATCAATCGGTTTAAAACCAAATTTTTGATACACCATGCCATAGCGAGAGCCATCACCAAAGGCACTGATTTTACTTTCATTAACCAATACCAATAAAGCTGTTTTGTCTTTCGCATCTTTGGCGACTTGGTCAACCTTACTTTCCAATGCTGAAAGTTTTTCTTTCGCAACATTTTCTTTGCCAAAGATCTGACCAAGTGCGGTCACATTTTGTTGAAAACTCGGGTAGTAATTGTTGTAGTCATTTTCAACATTAAACACTGGCGCAATTTCTTTAAATTTGTCGATCATTTTTTCTTGACGTTTAGACGCAATGATCAAATCCGGATTGAGTTCGTTGATTTGCTCCAATGATTGTTCTTTCAAATCACCGACATTCTTATATTTTTTGTCTGCAAATTCAGAAAGGTAACTTGGAATTTTTCCGCTTTGTGGGAAGCCCACAATTTTATCTTGCACACCTAATGCACGAAGCGTATCTGCCGCCCCAAAATCAAGCACAATGACACGCTGTGGATTTTGTGGCACAACCTGTTTTCCAGCGGCATTTTCAACGGTAATATCCGCCGCTTGTGCAATACCAGCAAATGCAAAGAGTGAAAGCGCTAAAGTTGATAATGTTTTTTTCATGAAGATTTCCTTATTTATCTAAAATAAACGGCAATTTTATGGTCGTCGATATCCTGAATAGGTATCGCCATATCATAAATATCTTGTAACACGGGCGATTGCATAATGTGGTTAACTTCACCTTGGTGGACTAATTTTCCATTTTTCATAGCAACAATGTAGTCTGAATAACAAGAGGCAAAATTAATATCGTGAATCACAATCACCACGGTTTTGTTGAGTTCTGTCGCTAATTTACGCAAAACTTGCATGATCTGCACTGAATGTTTCATATCCAGATTATTTAAGGGCTCATCCAACAAAATATAATCCGTATCTTGTGCCAGTGTCATCGCAATATAAGCGCGTTGTCGCTGCCCGCCACTTAAACTATCGATATATTGATGACGAATATCATCTAAATTCATATAGGCAATAGCATTATCAATAAAAGTGCGGTCATTTTGGGTTAAGTTTCCTTTGCAATAAGGAAAACGACCAAAAGCGACTAAATCTTCAATGGTTAGACGTAAATTAATGTTGTTAGTTTGTTTTAAGATCGCCAGTCGTTTTGCGATATCGCAACTTTTTTTGCGGTTGAGTAATTCACCATTGAGGTAGATCTCGCCGCTATCCGCATTCAACAAACGGCTCATAATAGATAGTACGGTACTCTTCCCCGCGCCATTCGGCCCGATAAAAGACGTAATTTTCCCCGTAGGAATGGTAACGGACACATCATCCACCACCTTTTTGCTTCCGTAACTTTTAGTAATATTGCGAATTTCTATTGCCATTTTTTGTTTGCTCTTAATAACAAATAAATAAAATACACGCCACCGACAAAATTAACAATGATGCTTAATGTCGTGCGGAACGTAAAAATATGGGTCACTAATAATTGCCCTAAAACCAAGGTTATGATGGAAATTAACATCGCAGCAGGAATGAGGACTTTGTGGCGATAATCTCGAATAAATTCAAAGGTCACATTCATCACCAATAGCCCAAGGAACGTAAGTGGGCCAACAAGTGCGGTCGACACTGACGTTAAAATTGCCACGAGAATTAATAGGACTTTTAAGGTCTTTTGGTAATCAATCCCTAAGTTAATGGCATTTTCTCGTCCTAATGCCAACACATCAAAGCAATGCCAATATCTTAAACTGAAAACAATCGTCGCCACTAAAATGGCTAATGCGACCCACAAGATTTGAGTATTGATTCGATTGAAACTGGCAAAGCCAATATCTTGTGCGATCTGGAATTCATTTGGGTCAATCAACACTTCCATAAACGTTGTTAAGCTACCAAAGAAGGTGCCGAAAATAATCCCGACAAGCAACAAGAAGAAAATATTTTGGTTCTCTTTCTTAAATAGGAAGTGATAAAGCACTAATGAAAAGGCCATCATTAATCCCGTACACAAGACAAACAATGCAATAGAATTCATGGAAAGCAATGTGCCTGAACCGAAAAGGAAAATAATCGTCGTTTGAATTAGCAAATACAACGAATCTAACCCTAAAATACTCGGCGTGAGAATTCGGTTATTCACGACCGTTTGGAAAATCATCGTAGCAAGTGCAATTGCCGCGCCTGTAATGACAATCGCAATTAATGATAAGGCACGATTTTCCAAGGCATATTGCCAACGGTTTGGTAAGTTGTAGCCTAAATAAAGTGCAAGAGAAACAATGGCTAACAACGACAATATAATCAGTTGAGAAGAAGATTTCTTAGCCATTTCTATACCGTTTTAATAATAAAAATAAGAAGATACCACTGCCAAATACACCAACCACGGCATTAATGGAAATCTCATAAGGATAAATCACACTTCGACCTAAAATATCGCAGAATAAAACAAATACAGCGCCTAACAAGGCGGTATGAGATAGCACTTTCTTCAAGTTATCCCCTAAATAAAGCGTGACGATATTCGGAATAATTAACCCCAAGAAAGGGATCACGCCAACAGACACGATAATAATCGAAGACACCACCGCCACAATGAGCAAACCGAGATAAAGGACTTGGTTATAATTTAGACCTAGATTAACCGCAAAATCTTTTCCCATCCCAACAATAGAAAAACGATGCGCAAATAAATAAGCCACGATGAGTGTAGGAATACTAAAATACAACAATTCATAACGACCAGACATTACAAGAGAAAAATCCCCTTGTAGCCACCCAGATAAGTTTTGCAATAAATCTTCTTTGTAAGCGATAAAAGCAGTAATTGAACTGATGATATTACCAAACATAATCCCCACTAAAGGCACAAAAATCGTGTCCTTGAATTTCAAACGGGACAGAATCGTCATAAATAACAATGTGCCAAGGAAAGATACGATGACCGCAATGGTGGTTTTTAACAACATTGAAGCCGTTGGGAAAAACAGCATCGCCATTAAAATGCCTAATCTTGCACTGTCCATGGTGCCCGCGGTGGTAGGCGAAACAAATCGGTTTCGGCTGAGTTGCTGCATCACTAAGCCACAAATACTTAAGGATGCACCCGCAATCAAGATACTGATTAAACGAGGCACTCGACTGATAAAAAATATCTGCCATTGATTACCTTCAAAATTCAGTAACCCTTGCAGATTAACAGTACTTACCCCGAGAAAAAGTGAAACAAAGGAAAGCACGATCAAAAGAAAAATCAGATAACGTCGCTTAATCATAAAAATGAGAATAATTCTAAAATGCAAAAAGGATAGCATATTGATAGAAGAGAGAAAAGATGAAGTGCAGTCAGTTTTCAGTTAATTTTTAGACATACAAAAATGCGGTCAAATTTGACCGCACTTTATTCACTATAATTTTAACGTTATTTCCACTTCTTTTGCACGGATTAAGAATTGTTTACGTTCTGCTGTTGCCATTCCGCTACTGGTACCCGGCAACTTCACTGTAAGCGGGTTTACTGCACGATCATTTATATGGAATTCATAGTGTAAATGAGGCCCCGTTGAGATACCTGTATTTCCTGTTAATGCAATACGCTCCCCTTTCTTCACCATTTGCCCCGCTCTGACTAAAGCTCGGCTTAAATGCATATAAACCGTTTGATATTCCCGACCATGACGTATCACTATATAACGTCCCGCACCACCTGCTTGATAAGCCACTTTTTCCACTAAGCCTTCTGCTGGCGCAATAACTGGTGTGCCTGGTGCTACGGCAAAATCTACCCCTTTATGTGGACGAACACGTCCCGTTACCGGATGGCGGCGATTTGGGTTAAATGGGGAAGAAATACGCGCTTGACGTTGTAATGGATAACGAGCAAAGCCTTTACCAAGAGTTTCACCTTGTTTATCGTAATAACGGCCATTCGCCGCTTGAATACCATAATAGCTCTTACCATCTGCCATAATATGAATGGCTTCAACGTTACCTTGACCGGTTAATTTATCACCTAAATATTCACGTGATACTAAAATCGCAAATTTGGTGCCTTTACTAAGTTTTTGAAGGCTTACCTGCCACTGTAACGCAGAGCTTAACTGGCTGATTTGACGTCCATCCAAACCTAAATCACGTAAACTCGATGCAAAGGATCCGTTAATCGTACCTTTTAACACCTCTTTCTTCCAAATGCTTTTCTTCTCTAAAATTTGGCGTTTAAACTTACCGTTTTCAGTCCGTTCATAAATACGTTCTTCTTTTTCAGATACCAACCAATTTAAATATTCTAGTTGATCTTCTTTATCTAAAATCCAATAGAACTGTTGACCTGCGCGAAGTGTTTTTAATTCAGGATAAGCAGTAATCAAATTCTTTGCGGTATCATCTTCCAACCCTGAAAGCTCTAATACATCCTTTAATGAATCACCACGCACTACGGTATGGCTAAATTGATCGGTAATACGCAGAGCCTGATCAGCCACATCTAAAATACCACTCAGCGCATCTTGCGCATCTTTTGGTAAATCATTGAGATCATCAAATTGTGGTTTGATTTCATCCACTTCATCATCTTTGGCTTGAAGTTCATCATCATAAGAGGTTGCATCTTCCGTATTAGCATGTTGTTTCGCTTCAGGGTGTTCACCTTCTTGAGATTGAGGATTTCCTGATTCTGTTTTTTCAGGTGTAAGAGATTGATATTGAACGTTATCCACCATCTCTGGTTCAAGATTGCTTTGCAGGGAAGGATCATAATCAGCAGTGTCTTTAAAGGCGAGGAAAATGCCCGTTAAAATAAGCAAAAGTGCAGCAAAAAAAATCACCGCTTTTATGCGGGATTTTCTTTTCCGTCGATCTCTAGCTAATTTAACGTGTTGCAAAATAGATACCTTTAAAATGAATAAAAAGCTTTTCGCTCTTCAGACTACAAACTCTAAAAAAAATTCATTTTACCCTAAAAATGTAAAATATTATGCCTAAATATTAGGCATTGTCAGAATTTCTTGAGAAAAATGAGGAAATAAGCTATTTTAGTGAGCCATTTTTAAAGGGGGGATTATGCAGATTCACGCCATTCAACCAGCCCAACCAACACCATTAATTACGCTGAAAAATATCAATGTGGTCTTCGAACAAAAGACGGCATTGCGGGATATTAACCTCAGTATTTATCCTAATTCAATTATCACCATTGTCGGGCCAAATGGTGGAGGAAAATCGACCCTCTTAAAAACCTTATTAAAATTACAAACACCAACATCTGGTGAAGTGATTTATAGCGCTAATGTCAGAATTGGCTATGTCCCACAAAAAATTCACTTAGACCACAGCTTACCAATGACGGTTGAGCGTTTTCTTGCGCTCAAAAAAGGCGTTAAAACACAAGAAATATCGACCGCACTTGAGCAACTTTCTATTACGCATCTGAGAAAAAATAATATGCAAAAACTCTCAGGTGGGGAAATGCAACGCGTATTATTAGCTCGTGCAATTTTGAATAAACCGAATTTACTGGTGCTAGATGAACCAACTCAAGGGGTGGATATTAACGGGCAAGCTGAACTTTATCAGTTGATTCATCGTACTCAACAAACCTTAAATTGTGCGGTATTAATGGTTTCCCATGATTTGCATATTGTGATGGCGGACAGTAAAGAAGTGTTGTGCATCAATCAACATATTCGCTGTGCCGGCACACCCGAAAGTTTATCGAATGATCCAACATTTATACGCCTTTGGGGCAACCAAATCTCACAAAATGTGGGCTTTTATACGCACCATCATAATCATCATCATAATATGCACGGTGATGTTTGTAGTTGCAGTGCCAATCCATCTGAATGCCAACAATAAGGAAAAATCATGTTTGAGATTTTATTTCCCGCCTTGCTTACAGGCTTACTGCTTTCCTTAATTACCGCACCACTGGGTGCTTTTGTGGTGTGGCGTAAAATGGCTTATTTTGGTGATACCCTTTCCCACTCAGCCTTGCTTGGTGTGGCGTTAGGGATTTTCTTACAAATTAACCCTTATGTTGCCATTGTAATTTTGACGATTATTCTCGCCGTATTAATGGTTTGGCTCGAAAGTAACACGCAATTTTCAGTGGATACCCTTTTAGGCATTATCGCACACAGTTGTCTTTCCCTTGGTGTGGTTACGGTTGGCTTACTAAAAAATGTCCGCGTAGACTTAATGAGTTATCTTTTTGGGGATTTGCTCGCCATTAATTTTAACGACTTACCTTATATTGGCACGGGTGTCCTCATTGTATTAGGCACACTGCTTTACTTCTGGCAAGCCTTACTCTCCACCACTGTCTCACCTGAACTGGCTCAAGTGGAAGGCATTAACATCAAAAAAATGCGATTTATCTTGATGATTTTGACCGCACTTACAATCGCATTAAGTATGAAGTTTGTTGGAGCCCTGATTATTACATCGCTATTAATTATTCCAGCTGCAACAGCAAGACGTTTTGCAAAGACACCTGAACAAATGGTATTTATTGCCATTTTAATCAGTATGCTTTCCGTCGTTGGCGGGTTATTCCTTTCCGCCTTTTATGATACCGCTGCGGGGCCTTCTGTCGTGATTTGTTCCGCATTTTTGTTTTTGTTATCATTACTAAAAAAGGAATATTTATAATCCGCTCCAACCAGTGAAAACCATTTGCACCGCACCTTAAATCTTGATAAAGTGCGGGCAACTTTTGACGATATTTTAGGATAAGAAATGAGCCAAGAATATTTAGATTTTGAATTACCTATTGCTGAACTTGAAGCCAAAATTGAAGCGCTACGTTCAGCATCTGATGACAAAATTGATTTACACGATGAAATTAAACGCTTACAAAAGAAAAGCGATGAATTAACCAAAAAAACCTTTGCAAATCTTGATGCATGGCAGGTTTCTCGTATGGCACGTCACCCAAATCGTCCATACACGCTTGATTATATCGAACATATTTTTACTGATTTCCAAGAGCTTGCTGGCGATCGTGCTTTTGCTGATGATAAAGCAATCGTTGGAGGCCTTGCGCGTTTAGATGGCCGTGCTGTGATGGTTATCGGTCATCAAAAAGGCCGTACGGTAAAAGATAAAGTGACACGTAACTTTGGTATGCCTGCACCTGAAGGCTATCGTAAAGCATTACGTTTAATGCAAATGGCTGAGCGTTTTAACTTACCTATTATTACCTTTATCGACACGCCAGGGGCTTACCCTGGCATCGGTGCGGAAGAACGTGGCCAATCTGAAGCGATTGCTCGTAACTTACGCGAAATGTCTACCTTAAAAGTACCGGTTATCTGTACGGTAATCGGTGAAGGCGGTTCCGGTGGTGCGTTAGCCATTGGTGTGGGCGACAAAGTGAATATGTTGCAATATTCAACTTATTCCGTTATTTCACCAGAAGGCTGCGCTTCAATCTTGTGGAAGAGCGCTGAAAAAGCGTCAACCGCAGCAGAAGTCATGGGATTAACCGCGGCTCGTTTAAAAGAGTTAGGTTTAATTGATAATATCGTTCCAGAGCCATTAGGTGGTGCGCATCGTAATTATCATGAAATGGCACGCAATTTAAAACACTGTCTTGTTGAAGAGCTAAATGAATTAGATACTTTCGACAAAGATGGCTTATTAGAAAGACGTTACGAACGTTTAATGTCTTACGGTTATTGTTAATAATATATAAAAAGAGCGGTTAATTTAACCGCTCTTTTTGTGTTTTGAGAATAAAGCATAGATACGAGCAAAAGTATCAACACTAAAATAAAAATAATGTAAAAGGAGTTCAAAATGAAAAATGTATTAGCCATTCAATCTCACGTGGTTTATGGTTTCGCTGGTAATAAATCTGCCACCTTCCCAATGCAGCTATTAGGCGTGGATGTATGGGCACTCAATACCGTGCAATTCTCTAACCATACCCAATATGGCAAATGGACTGGCATGGTGATTCCACAAGAACAAATTGGTGAAATTGCTAACGGTTTAGATGCCATTGGGAAACTGCAAGAATGTGATGCGTTGCTTTCTGGCTATTTAGGTTCAGCTGAACAAGTTGACCAAATTATCTATGCTTTAGAAAAAATCAAAGCACGTAACCTTAGTGCACTTTACTTGTGCGATCCTGTTATGCCAAATGCAGAAAAAGTCTGCGTGGTCGCCGATGGCGTACGTGAACGCTTAATTGAAAAAGCCATTCCGCGCGCGGATATCATGACACCAAACCTTTCAGAGCTTCGTACACTTTCTGATTTCCCTATCAACACCTTTGAAGATGTGCTGAAAGCAGCTAATGCATTAATTGCCAAAGGTGTGAAAAAAGTATTGGTCAAACATCTAGGAACTGCAGGCAAACTCAATGATCCTGATACCTTTGAAATTATTATGGCGACACCTGAAGGTGTATGGCATTTAAACCGTCCACTTTATAAATTCAACTTTGAACCTGTTGGTGTGGGCGATTTAATTGCCGGTACTTTCTTGGCGCATTACTTAAACTGTGACAATGATGTCGAAGCCTTTGAAAAAATGAATAATGCCGTGGCGGGTGTGATGAAAACCACCTTTGATTTGAAATCTTACGAACTCCAACCTATTGCGGCGCGTTTTGAGATCTTAAATCCAAGCACAAACTACAAAGCTGTTAAAGTGGCCTAATGGATCTTTTTTCATTATTCCAAGCACAAATTCCAACCACCGCCAATAAGCTTCTCATTGCATTTAGCGGTGGTTTGGATTCCACTGCACTGCTTTCTTTAGTTAAAAAACTCAGCGAACAACGACCGCACTTAAGCCTGCGAGCTATCCATATCCATCACGGATTAAGCCCGAATGCGGATACTTGGACGGCTCATTGCCAACAACTCTGTAAACAATTTGCGATTCCACTTATTATTGAAAAAGTCAAAGTGGAAATGCACGATGGCATTGAAGCGGGTGCAAGAGAAGCCCGTTATCAGGCCATTTCGACACATATTCAACCTGACGAATATCTGGTCACTGCACATCATTTAAATGATCAAACTGAGACCTTTTTCCTCGCATTAAAACGCGGCGCGGGATTACAAGGTTTGGGCGCTATGCAAAAAGAAAGTCAATTGTTCGGAATGCCTATTCTACGCCCCCTCCTTTCTTTTAGCCGTAATGAATTAGAAGATTACGTTTATCAAGAAAATCTGTCTTGGGTCGAAGACGAAAGCAATCAAGATAATCATTACGATCGTAATTTCTTACGCAACCAAATTTTGCCTGAATTACGCCAACGCTGGAGGCATTTTGATCACGCTGTTCAGCGTGCCGCACAACATTGTTTTGAGCAACAGCAACTGATTAATGAATTATTACAAGGTTGTTTTGAGCAACATCTTCTTGATGATCCAAAACAGTTTTCGCTCTTAAACTTTCTAGCCTATTCATCGCAAAAACAAACCGCACTTTTGCGAATGTGGCTGGGTAAAAATCAGATTGCCATGCCAACGCAGGTTCAATTAATGCATATTATTGATGATGTTATTCAGGCCAAAGCGGATGCATCCCCACAATTTCAACTTGGGGAGCATATTATTCGTCGTTATCAACAATGTCTCTATTTAACCGGAAAACTCGCTGATTTGTCGCAAACTTGCCTTGATATGCCATTAAATCAAAAGATTACCTTACCTGATAATCTTGGAACTATTTATGCCGAATGCAATTCACAAGGTATTTTAGTGCATTGGAATGACAAACAGGTTCAACTTGCTAATACACAAGAACCCATTCAAGTACGATTTGCTTATACTGGAAAAGTAAAACGCCAATATAATCGCCCTGCTGAAATCATGAAAAAAATCTGGCAAGATCTCGGTATTCCGCCTTGGCAACGAAATCGTATTCCACTCATTTTTTATGGTGAGACTTTACAAAGTGCGGTGGGATTTTTCCGTGTTTTTTCAAAATGAAAAAAAATAAAAAATGGGTGATAATTCACCCATTTTTATGATTAAGAAAAGCGTTTAAAATGCCCGCCGTAAATTCTTTCCGTAAATAAAATCCCAGCGGCAAAGTATCAATTACTTCCCCATTCTTACCAATGCCTTTTGTGATAGCTTTGCTGTTTGCACCTTTTGGACGCAGCTGCATCACTTCACCAATACGAGCCGTAATCTGATCTAACTTACCGAGCACAATATAATCCATCAACTCTTCCCAATCTTGGCGCAATTGATGTTCTTGTTCAGTCGAAGGTTGCCATAAGATAGGCTGACCAATATGGCGATCACGTAAAGGGATATCTCGACTGCCTTCAATAGGAATCCACAAGACTTTCGATAATTTATGACGAACGTGCGAATTTTCCCAATTTACCCCTGAGTTTTGAACCAAGGGCGCAAGGCTCACAAACGTGGTTTCCAACGGAAAACCTTCGGCATTAATAGGTAAGGTTTTTAACTCAATGCCTAAATGAGAAAAATCTTGTTCTGCTTTACTACCTGCTGTCGCTCCCAATGCGGTTTCAAGCAACATTCCAACCCAACCTTTGTCTCGTTTTAAATCAGGCGGAACGAGAATATTTAACTCATCTGCAAGTTCGCCAAAGGTTAACCCCGCAATAGATTGCGCTTTTTCTAATAAGGCTTGTTCGGTCTGTGGGATCATGCGTGGTATTTCTTCAATAATTTTGGTTTAACGTATTCTACGCCTTTGTTGATGTAAGGAATATTCTCTAATTTCAATAAAAAGCGTTTTGCTGGTAATCCACCACCAAAGCCGGTAATTTCACATTTTTTCCCTAATACACGATGGCATGGAATAATAATACTAATAGGATTACTCCCTACCGCCCCGCCAACGGCTCGCACCGCTTTAGGGTTATTAATCCTTTCGGCTAATCCACCATAACTCGCTGTTTTACCATAAGGAATTTGACGCAATGCATTCCAAATTGCTTGTTGAAATGCGGTACCTTTAGGCAATAAAGGGATATCGGAGAAACTTTCTGGCTCGCCATTAAAATAACGCGTTAAAGCACATCGTACTTTTTCAAAAAGCGGTAAATCTTCTTGTAAAATCCAATTTGGATTTGGCGTGGTTTGTTCCAATTCACAATCTAAATTTGTAAGATTTTCACCATCAGAAAGCATTAATAACCGACCAATTGGTGAGTCCATATAAGCATAAAAAAGTGCGGTCATTTTTCTCTCGTTTTTTTATGGGTTGATATAAGAAAAAAGCACACCAAACATGCATTTGGTGTGCTACATATTATGCTAAATTTTTAACAAATTAGAAACTGTAGTTTAAGTTTAAACCGTAAAGGTTAGCACTTGCTTTAGAGGTATAATTCGCTGTTACTGTCGCTAAGCCACCAATTGATTGGCTTTCAGTAAAGTGAATTTTTTTACCACGTAAGTGTGCAAAGCCCGCATCAATAGAAAGATTAGGAGTAAATTTATAAGTTGCCCCTACGCTATACCACATACGGTCAGTATCTGGAATAGATGCACTTACATGCTCTGTTGGTGCAGCCGCTTCATCATAAGCAATACCCGTACGAAGCGTTAATTTATCATTTACATTATAGGTTGCACCTAATGCATAACGAGAATTACTACGATATTTTTCATCTTTATGGAACGCAAGTTCACCGTCATTAAAGGTTGCGTGTAACTCTTTGAAACGGCTCCAGTGTGTAAATTTGTAGCTGTAGTGCAATGCCAAATTATCTGTAACTTGGTGGAAACCTGATAATTCTAAATAATCTGGTAAACGTAATGTTAAACCACCTGCAGCAGAGCCTTGCCCACGAATAGTACGACTTGCACTCACAGCATTATCATCTTCAAAGTCAATATCGACTTTTGAGTGATAAGCTAAACCTACACGGTTATTTGCGTTGAACTCATACATTAAACCTGCATTCCAACCAAAACCCCATGCATTTTTATCCTGTAAGTGGGTTAATACAGTTTCTTTATTTACACCTTGTAATTTTGCTAAAGAAGCTGCTGCGTTTGGTGAAATTCGTCCAGCTCTCACTAATGCAGGAACTAATGGCGCAGCATTTTTTACTGCATCACTTAAAATACCTGCACGGCGCTCAATTTCTGCTTTTGCATAAACTGCATTTAAACCCACACCAGCAGTTAAACCTTGAGAGACACGATATGATCCGCTTAAATTTAGGTTAATCGCACTTAAATCCGTTTTACCGCCGAATACACCTGCATTGTAATCTGATTCATATTCACTTTTTAATCCAAAATTCACATTCATACCACCACCAATGGCAAATTTGTCATTAATTGGTGCTACAAAATACATATTCGGAATCAATGAGCCAGGAACAACACTATTATGATCTGCAGAACCTACAGCAACAGTACGACCTAGCGCATTAACTGTAACTGGACCACTCATATGAATTTTAGAATCCACATAAACGCCACCCACAGAGAATTGATTGGTTTTGAATAAGCTCATTAATGCAGGGTTCGTTGCAACTACTGAAGCATTATCAGCAATTGCTGCTTCACCCGCATAAGCACGACCAAGACCTGATGTAGAAACTTCTGCTAATTGGAATGCGGCTGCATTTGCACCGCTTGCTGCTAACAATGTGCTCATTGCTAATAGCGTTTTATTAAATTTTGTCATTTGGAACCTTTTGTTATTAATAATAATGAAAAAAGCCGCGAGATTCTAAAACTCCAATAAATGGAGTGCAAATTATTTTAGATTAAATTTTAAGTGTTCCGACCAGTGATAAATAAATGATATTTAAATTAAAAAAGTGCGGTCACTTTGGCAGAGCGTTTCAAAAATGCTAGAATGGAGTTAATCTTAATTTTAAATAAGGAAATCCTATGACAGTAACATGCAAAGCAGAAGAATCTCTCACTTGTAGTTGTGTTGATGTAGGTACGATTATTGACGGTTCAGATTGTTCTGTTGATATTCATCAAACCTATGCGAATAAAGCTGAAGCTGAAGCGGCACTTAATCGTTTCATTGAAAAAGCTCGCAAAACAGAAAGCGATCCTTGCGACATTAAAAGTGAAATCACCGAAACTGAAAATGGCGCAAATTTAACGGCTCGTTTTACATTTAGCTGCCAAGCTGAAGCGATGATTTTTGAATTAGCGAATCGCTAAAAACACATTAAAAAATAACCGCACTTTATCCTTTAAAATAAAGTGCGGTTATTTTTTTAGTAAAAACCCAATTAAATCACTATCGCAAACGTTTGCTTAATCTGATACAATCACGCCGTTTTATCATTTAACCTAAAAATATAGGATAACATTGTGAGCAAACCATCATTAAGTTATAAAGATGCAGGCGTGGATATTAATGCCGGTAATGAATTAGTTGAACGTATTAAACCACACGTGAAACGAACTACTCGTCCTGAAGTCATCGGGGGATTAGGTGGCTTTGGTGCATTATGTGCCATTCCGAGCAAATATAAAGAACCCATCCTCGTTTCCGGTACAGACGGTGTAGGGACCAAATTACGTTTAGCCATTGACTTAAAAAAACACGATACCATCGGTATTGATTTGGTTGCAATGTGTGTTAACGATTTAGTGGTGCAAGGTGCAGAACCATTATTCTTCTTGGACTACTACGCTACAGGAAAACTTGATGTGGATGTTGCTTCAGATGTAGTCAAAGGCATCGCAGAAGGATGTGTACAATCTGGTTGTGCATTAGTTGGTGGTGAAACCGCTGAAATGCCAGGTATGTACCACGCTGGCGATTATGACCTTGCAGGTTTCTGTGTGGGAGTCGTCGAAAAGTCAGAAATCATTGATGGTAGCCAAGTTAAAGTAGGAGACGCTTTAATTGCACTAGGTTCAAGTGGCCCACATTCAAATGGTTATTCTTTAATTCGCAAAGTGATTGATGTTGCCGGTGTAAACCCCTCCACTGAGCAATTAGATGGTCATTCATTAAGTGAACAAGTGCTTGCGCCGACAAAAATCTATGTGAAATCTGTTCTCGCCTTAATCAAACAAACCGAGGTCCATGCTATTGCGCACTTAACAGGTGGTGGTTTCTGGGAAAATATTCCGCGTGTATTACCTAAAAAAACCAAAGCAGTCATAGATGAAAGTAGCTGGGAGTGGCAACCTGTGTTCAAATGGTTACAAGAAAAAGGCAACATTGAAACCTATGAAATGTACCGCACATTTAACTGTGGCGTGGGTATGGTGATTGCATTACCACAATCACAAGTGGAAACCGCTTTAGCAATTTTAAAACAATCCGGTGAAAATGCCTGGTTAATTGGTCATATCGAAAGTGCGACAGATAACGAACCACAAGTTATTATTAAATAATTTCAATTTTCCATTTCAGGGCGAAAATTTCAGAATGAAAGGTTCGCCCTTATTTTATGTAGAATAATATGAAAAAAATTGCCGTCCTGATTTCAGGACAAGGATCAAATCTTCAAGCGATAATTGAGGCTTGTCAAACAGACTTTATTCCAGGAAAGATTGTGACCGTCATCAGTAATAAAATCGATTCATTTGGCTTAGAACGCGCTGAAAGTGCGGGCATTCCTAGCCAAGTTTTTTTACGTCAAGATTTTACGTCCAATCTCGATATGGATAAGGCTATCGGCAATTATTTAGAAGATCTCAATGTTGATTTCATTGTGTTAGCCGGTTATATGAAAATCTTAACCAAACCATTCACACAACGTTTTACTGGGAAAATTTTAAATATTCACCCTTCCCTTCTACCAAAATACCCAGGATTACACACTTATCAAAGAGCACTTGAAAATAGCGATAGCGAACATGGAACAACCGTGCACTTTGTCAATGAAGATGTCGATAGTGGTGCCATTGTATTACAAGCTAAAGTGCCTATTTTTGCTGGCGATACAGTCAAGGAGATTGAGCTTCGTACACGTGAACAGGAATATCACATTTATCCTCTAGTGATTAAATGGTTTGTAGAAGATCGGTTAAAACTCATTGAAAATCAAGCCTATTTAGACGGCAAGCCATTGCCACCGAATGGTTACGCTAATGAGTAAAGCAATATGCGCTCTTGAAAAGACTAACTTAAATCACCATTAAACAACCTGATTTTATGAAAAAAACAATAAACCCTGTATAATCGGGATTTTATTATTGTGGGATATAGTATGCCAATTAACTTTACTCAGATTTTTCAAGATAGCCTCAATTTTATGCGTAATCAGCGAAAAACCGTGCTGATTTTCGTTGGGATTTTCGTCGTATCACAATTGATTAATGCATTAGTGAGCGTTCCAATGCCGAGTTTGGGGGATAATCCTAATCCATCACAACAGGACATTATTGATGCATTAAGCAAAGTGGAGCCAACTGCACTGATTGGATCTTTTTTATTCCAACAATTGTTGATGTCTTTTATTGCAACCTTCGGTATTGCAACTATTCATCATATTAGTCAGCAAAATGAAAATCCGATCAATCAAGGGCTCATGCTGACATTGCGCCGTTTTTTAGGTGTGGTCGTTTTAGATATTTTTATGAGTTTGCCGCTTTTATTTGGCCTTGCTGATGTTATGAGCTCATTTTTAAGCAAAAATGCTCTCTCCCCGCTAGCCTTTGTTTCTATGGTATTTGGTTTATTTTTCTTTATTCGCCTATGCTTATCGCCAGTACATTATATTGCGTCCAATCAATCGATAGGGCAAAGTGCTTTACAAGTATGGCGTGCAGGGATTAAGCGTAATGGCGTATTAATTATTTATGCCTTGCTCACTTATTTACTTCTTCCTTTAGTGGTGAATACCATCGGTGCAATCTTAGGTTCATCATTTTTAAGTGCTATTGTTGGTATCTTGGCTGCATTATTTCAAATGTTTATTTTGGTATTTACTTACCGTTTTTACAGCTTATTTATGAAGGCATAATATGAAACAACTTCTTGAATTTATTCCGCTTGTTCTCTTTTTCATCACCTACAAAATGTTTGGTGTGCGCGATGCTGCCATCGTATTAGTGATTGCAACCATTATTCAAATGATTGTGCTAAAACTGAAATATGGTGTGATTGAGAAACAACAAAAAATCATGGCAATTGCTGTCGTCTTTTTTGGTCTACTCACTGCCTATTTCAATGAAATCAAATATCTACAATGGAAAGTCACCATTATTAATGCCCTCTTCGCCATTGTTTTATTGGTTGCACAATTCCAATTCAATACGCCATTGGTGAAAAAGTTATTAGGCAAAGAAATCCAATTACCAGATAATGTGTGGAACAAATTAAATATAGGATGGGCAGGATTTTTCATTCTGTGTATGCTTGTAAATATTTATATCAGTCAAAATATGTCAGAAGATGCTTGGGTTGATTTTAAATCTTTCGGTTTACTTGGTATGACCTTTGTTGCAACAATCATCAGCGGTGCTTATATTTACCGTTACTTACCTAAAGATGATCAAAAAAATAACGGGGATAAATAATGGTTACAAATCTTACTGATAAAAACGGTCGTCAATCTAAAGGCGTATTATTACTACGCACCTTAGCAATGCCTTCAGATACCAATGCTAACGGCGATATTTTTGGTGGCTGGATTATGTCACAAATGGATATGGGCGGCGCAATTCTAGCAAAAGAAATTGCACATGGTCGCGTCGTCACCGTTGCAGTAGAAAGTATGAATTTCATTAAGCCTATCTCTGTAGGGGATGTAGTTTGCTGTTACGGGCAATGCCTTAAAGTGGGCCGTTCTTCCATTAAAATTAAAGTGGAAGTATGGGTGAAAAAAGTCTCTAGCGAACCCATTGGTGAACGCTATTGTGTTACCGATGCTGTATTTACCTTCGTTGCAGTCGATGCGGATGGAAAATCGCGCAGTATTCCGCGTGAAGGTAACCATGAATTAGAGCAAGCCTTAAAAACAATTGAAGAATTACACCTAACTTGCTAACAGGAGAAACCATGTACTATGTAATTTTTGCCCAAGATATTCCCTGCACCTTAGAAAAACGTCTTGCTGTACGTGAACAACATCTTGCTCGTTTAAAACAGTTACAAGCAGAAGGGCGCTTATTAACAGCAGGCCCTAATCCAGCCATTGATGACGAAAATCCAGGCGAAGCCGGCTTTACAGGTTCTACTGTAATTGCTCAATTCGAAAGCCTATCTGCAGCGAAAGACTGGGCAGCACAAGATCCTTACGTAGAAGCTGGCGTTTACGGTGATGTGATTGTGAAGCCTTTTAAAAAAGTTTTCTAAATAAAACGAACTCTATACTCAAAGACGGATCTAAATATCCGTCTTCTCTTTATATGGAATCTCCTATGCGAGCACTTAAACACACGACAATTTCATTATTTATTTTAACCGCACTTTCAGGTTCAGCTTTGGCGAATCAACATGCACATAAAAGCAAAAATGAAACTGCACCACAAATTAACCTTGCAGAAGAACAAGCTAAATGGGCACAACAACAGCACGTTCATGAATTAAATTTGATTGAACAACGTGCGACTTTTCTGCAATTAGAATCGCTCCTAAAAAGTGCGGTCAAAAGTAATAATATTTCTAATAATGCGAAGTTATTCCTGAGTTTGATTGATTCCTTAAAAGGCTATCCATTGCAAACTGATGCTATGGAGGCTTATTTAGATGCACGTGTAAAAACTGTTAGTCGCGATACGCCTCGTGAAGAAGTGAATGCATTGCGAACAGACATTGAACAATTTATTCAGCAACATGCCTCTCATTTTCTACGCGGAAAATTAGAACAAAGTATTTTTACGTTGCTAACCAATGCTGAAGATACTCAAGCACTCGCCAAACTCACGCCCAATAATTTGGAAACACAAATTGCCGTGCTTACGGCTAAATATCAAATAGAAGCAGCCAATACTAGTCAAGCGGCAGAAAACCCATCAAACGACAAGAATAAATCGGCTATTTTGTCTGAGTATGAACAACTTTGGTTAAACAATGCAGAACTACCTAATGATGCGCAACTCTGGACAGCCTGGTATTCACTAGGTGGACGTACTCCAGAGAAAATCTATCAAAAAGCGGAAATGCTTTTTAGTAAAAATGATACGAAAGGATTAGAAATACTCGCTAAAGAGTTAGAAAAAATTGAGAACGCGAAAGAAGATGAGCAAGTAGCCGCTCATTTAGCGCTCTATCAGGATCTCTTAAAAAATCCAGCAAATTTGAAAATGCTCGCTGAGAGACTGCCATTAATTGATGGTAATACGAATAAAATCACCAATAAATTTGCCGTAGTGCTAGGTTTTTCTCGTTATTTGCGAACTATTCCGGAAAATATGAATGAGCCAACCTTCATCCCTTACGAGCAATGGGCGAAGACTTGGCAATTAAACGAAACTGAATTACGTGATTGGAAAATCGCCTTTATTAGCCGTTTCTTTGATAATGAAAGTCCTAATTTTGTGCAATGGCGCGATCAGGAAATACTCAAACTCAATGCGGATAACCTTATTGAGCGTCGTTTACGTACGGCGATTTGGCAACAAACGGATTTATTAGCTTGGTTAAATGCACTTTCCGATGAGGCGAAACAAAAACAAGAATGGCGTTATTGGATGGCTAAAATAGCTGCACAAGTATCCGATAAAGATGCGAAACAACGATTAGAAGCTTTATCGAAAGAACGTGGTTTTTATCCAATGTTGGCGGCGGTCAAATTAGGCCATTCTTACAAACTAGAAATGCCTAGAATTCCTCAAGAGTCCAATATCCAAGAGAAGTATGCAACCGAATTAGCTGAGATTGCAGAACTGCGTCAATTAGATCGATTAGGTGCCGCTAAACAACGCTGGCGTTCTCTATTAGAAAAATTACCGCAAGAGAAACAACTTGCGTTAAGCCAATATGCAAATGAACAAAATTGGTTTGAATTAGGTGTGGATGGGTCGATTATTGCGAAAGCATGGGATTATATCGGATTACGTTTACCAAATGCTTATAGTCAATATTTTGATATTGCTCTCAGTAATGTGAGTCTCAGCGAAACGGAACCTCAAGCTATTGTGGATAATCGTGTCACCAAAACTTTTGCAATGGCCATTGCTCGTCAAGAAAGTGCTTGGAATCCAATGGCACAATCTTCCGCAAATGCACGAGGATTAATGCAGTTATTACCGAGCACTGCGCAAAAAACGGCAGAAAATCAGCAACTCCCTTATAACGGCGAATCAGATTTATTCAAACCGCTTAATAATATTTTACTCGGTACGGCTCACTTAAATGAGTTGAATGCTAAATATCCAAATAATCGCATTTTGATCGCCTCTGCCTATAATGCAGGTGCAAGCCGTGTAGAAAAATGGCTTGCGAGATCAAATGGCAAATTGGCTATGGATGAATTTATTGCGTCCATTCCGTTCTTTGAAACGCGAGGTTATGTTCAAAACGTATTAACTTACGATTTTTACTATCAAAACCTACAAGACAAAGAAAAATTACAAACCTTTAGCCAAGAGGAATACGATCGGCTATACTAGTCGCACTAGTTTAATAGTATAGGATTGTTGATATGTATATTAGCCGCAATTTAGAACAATGGAATGCTTTCCTCGCGACCTTGCAAACCGCATTTGAGCAAGGCAAAGCACAAGATTTCTTAACGCTTCTGCTCACGCCAGATGAGCGCGATGCGGTGGGTTTACGTTTGCAAATCGTGGCTCAGTTATTGGATAAGAATCTCTCCCAACGAGAGATTCAACAGAATCTCAATACCAGTGCAGCAACCATTACGCGTGGTTCTAATATGCTCAAAACAATGGATCCGGATTTTATAAACTGGGTAAAAAGCCAACTCGATGAGCAAGCTGCAAAAAACTAAGCGAATTCTGACCGCACTTTTACATCTTTTTCGCCCATCTTGGTGGAAAAAAAATTGGCAACGGGTTGCGTGGCGTTTTTCTCTCGTAATCCTCGCGTTTTTTATTTGCTTCCGCTTTATCCCTGTTCCCTTCTCTGCCTATATGGTACAGCAAAAAATTGGGCACTTATTGCAGTTAGATTTTAGCTATTCAATCAAATATGATTGGGTGAGCCTTGATGAAATCTCACCGAATATGCAACTTGCAGTAATTGCCGCTGAAGATCAAAAATTCCCCCACCATTGGGGATTTGATTTTGAGGCAATTCAAAAGGCCTTTAAATTTAATGAAAAATCTCGCCGAACCCGAGGGGCCTCAACGATTTCACAGCAAACTGCGAAAAATCTCCTTCTCTGGCATGGACAAAGTTGGTTTCGTAAAGGGTTAGAAGTTCCCACAACGGCATTAATGGAAATCTTTTGGTCCAAAGAACGGATTTTAGAAGTGTATTTAAACATCGCTGAGTTTGGTAATGGTATCTTTGGTGTGGAAGCAGCTAGTCACTATTATTTCAAAAAATCAGCGAAGAATTTAACTCAATCTGAAGCAGCATTACTCGCTGCAGTTTTACCGAATCCTATTATCTATAAAGTGAATAAGCCTAGTGCGTTAGTTCGCAAAAAACAAAGTTGGATAATGCGACAAATGAATGGATTAGGCTTAAATTATCTGAAAGAAATGTAGATTTGCCATAAAGAAAAAACCTTGAAACTCACTTTAAGTTTCAAGGTTTTAAATTTGGTGGAGATAATCGGGATCGAACCGACGACCTCTTGAATGCCATTCAAGCGCTCTCCCAACTGAGCTATATCCCCAAATAACGCAAGCTATGATAAATTTCGGCTGATAAACTGTCAATATTGAAATAATCAAATCCTGCTTATCAGCCTAAATATTAAGCGTTTTGAGATTTAATAAAATCAATGGCACGCTGGATACGCGCTAACACACGTTCACGGCCAATACCCACTAATGTCACATCCATAGAAGGTGATTGACCTGAGCCTGTTACTGCCACGCGTAATGGCATCCCGACTTTCCCCATCCCTACTTCTAATTCAGCAGCGGTTTGCTCAATCGCTTCGTGAGTAGAGTGTAAATCCCAGCTAGAAAGTGCGGTCAATTTTTCTTTTACTTTTTCAAGCGGTTCAATCGCCGCTGCTTTAAAGTGTTTTTTCACCGCAGCTTCATCAAAACTTTCAAACTCTTCGAAGAAATAACGGCTTGCTGACGCCATTTCTTTTAAGGTTTTGCAACGCTCTGCAAGCATCGTCACGATTTCAGTTAATGCAGGGCCATTTGAAGTATCAATGCCTTGATCTTTATAGTGCCATGCAAGGTGTTTTGCCACATATTCAGGTGGTAACTCACGAATGTAATGATGGTTTAACCATAATAATTTTTCTGTGTTAAATGCACTTGCAGATTTACTCACGTGATCTAATTCAAAGAATTTAATCATTTCTTCACGTGTAAAGATCTCTTGGTCACCATGGCCCCAACCTAAACGAACAAGATAGTTGATTAAGGCTTCTGGTAAATAACCGTCATCACGATATTGCATCACACTTACCGCACCATGACGTTTTGAGAGTTTTTGACCATCATCACCGTTAATCATGGAAACGTGCGCATATACTGGAATTGGTGCACCTAAGGCTTTTAAGATATTAATTTGACGCGGGGTGTTGTTAATGTGGTCTTCACCACGCACAACATGCGTAATCCCCATATCCCAGTCATCTACCACCACACAGAAGTTATAGGTTGGTGAACCGTCAGTACGGCGAATAATTAAATCATCTAATTCACTGTTGGTGATTTCAATACGACCACGCACTGCATCATCAAACACGACTGAACCTTCTGTTGGATTTTTAAAACGTACAACATGTGGTTCATCGGCTGCATGATTGTGATCATGTAAACAATGACGGTCATAGCGTGGTTTTTCTTTGTTTTGCTCTTGTGTATGACGTAATTCTTCTAGGCGCTCTTTAGAGCAATAGCAACGATAAGCCAAGCCTTGCTCAATCATTTCATCAATCACTTGATTGTAACGATCAAAGCGTTTGGTTTGATAATAAGGGCCATGTTCCCAAGCAAGGTTTAACCACTCCATTCCTTCAATGATTGCCGCCGTTGCTTCCGGTGTAGAACGTTCTAAATCGGTATCTTCAATACGTAGTACAAACTCACCGTTGTTATGTTTTGCAAATAACCAAGAATAAAGAGCTGTACGTGCGCCACCTACGTGTAAATAACCTGTTGGACTTGGGGCAAAACGCGTACGTACTTTTACATTCGGATCTAATTCAAAAGGAGGATCAATTTTCATTTTCTTAATAACCTATTCATTTACAAAAATTACTTTTATTCTACTACGACTTGCGTGAGTTCTAAATAAAAAATCTGATTTTATGCCTATTTTTGCAACAACTAGACGCTTTTTCATAAAAATATATTGACTGAAATCTCATTATACTTATAATGCCAATCCACAACATTAAGGGCGATTAGCTCAGTTGGGAGAGCACCTCCCTTACAAGGAGGGGGTCACTGGTT
>OBVT01000073.1_pt1 | contig 41001 bp, 53 predicted proteins | sample 1476231 | NCBI WGS metagenome assembly OBVT01 (sample SAMEA2580031, study PRJEB22360) | human gut metagenome | reverse complement strand
CAGCGACAAACGGACGTTACATCGGACGTTACCAATTGACAGATTCTTACTTGAATGGCGACTACTCAGCTGAAAACCAAGAACGTGTAGCAGACGCTTATGTTGCTGGACGTTACGGTTCATGGACAGCTGCTAAGAACTTCTGGCTTAACAACGGTTGGTATTAAGAACTAACTAGCAAAATAAAAGATAAAAACTGAGGATAGCCTCGGTTTTTTGTATGTCCTTAAAGTACTTCTTGTCATCTTCCTTGTCTTCTCTATCTAAGAATGTTATAATGAAAACTGCTCAAACGACCTTCAATCGTGATAGCAAACACGACCTTCAATCGTGAATAAACGAATAGATGGGAGAACTACCATGAGTGATAACTCTAAAACACGTGTTGTCGTGGGGATGAGTGGTGGTGTCGATTCGTCGGTGACGGCTCTTCTTCTCAAGGAACAGGGCTACGATGTGATCGGTATCTTCATGAAGAACTGGGACGACACAGATGAAAGCGGCGTCTGTACGGCGACCGAAGATTACAAGGATGTGGCTGCGGTAGCAGACCAACTTGGCATTCCTTACTACTCTGTCAATTTTGAAAAAGAGTACTGGGACCGCGTTTTTGAGTATTTCCTAGCGGAATACCGTGCAGGACGCACGCCAAATCCAGATGTAATGTGTAACAAGGAAATCAAGTTTAAGGCCTTTTTGGACTATGCGATGACCTTGGGTGCAGACTATGTGGCAACTGGGCACTATGCCCGTGTGGCGCGTGATGAGGATGGCATCGTTCACATGCTTCGTGGCGTGGACAATGGCAAAGACCAGACCTATTTCCTCAGCCAACTTTCACAAGAACAATTACAAAAGACTATGTTCCCATTGGGACATTTGGAAAAGCCTGAAGTTCGCAAACTAGCAGAAGAAGCAGGCCTTGCGACTGCTAAGAAGAAAGATTCGACAGGGATTTGCTTTATCGGAGAAAAGAACTTTAAAGAATTTCTCAGCAACTACCTACCAGCTCAGCCTGGTCGAATGATGACTGTGGATGGTCGCGATATGGGTGAGCATGCTGGTCTGATGTACTATACGATCGGTCAGCGTGGCGGACTCGGTATAGGTGGACAACACGGCGGTGACAATGCGCCGTGGTTCGTTGTCGGAAAAGACCTAAGCAAGAATATCCTCTATGTCGGCCAAGGCTTCTACCATGATTCGCTCATGTCAACCAGCTTAGAAGCCAGTCAGGTCCACTTTACTCGTGATATGCCAGAGGAATTTACGCTAGAATGCACGGCTAAATTCCGCTACCGTCAGCCTGACTCCAAGGTGACTGTTCATGTCAAAGGAGACAAGGCAGAAGTTATTTTTGCGGAACCACAACGCGCCATTACACCAGGACAGGCAGTTGTCTTTTACGACGGTGAAGAGTGTCTCGGTGGCGGTTTGATTGATAATGCTTACCGTGATGGCAAGGTTTGTCAGTACATTTAGATTGACAAATGTTCTCAATTTGCTACAATAATAAAAGCAATAGAAATGATGGTCAAAGCTCATGGATGTTGCAGGCTTTTTTGTCCTGCACTTCTTACGAGTTTTGACTGTTTTTGTGTCGTTTAAGGGAAAGGACAAGAATGACTCAGCAAGACTTTCGGACAAAAGTGGGGAATACGGTTTTTGGCGTTCGGGCGACTGCTTTGATTCTTCAAAACCGCAAGCTACTAGTCACCAAAGATAAGGACAAGTATTACACCATTGGCGGCGCTATTCAAGTCAATGAGAGAACGGAAGATGCGGTAGTCCGCGAAGTGAGGGAAGAACTGGGTGTTAAAGCTCAGGCTGGTCAGCTAGCTTTTGTGGTTGAAAATCGTTTTGAACAGGACGGTGTTTCCTATCACAACATCGAGTTTCATTATCTGGTAGACTTACTTGAGGACGCCCCATTGACCATGCAGGAAGATGAGAAAAGGCAACCCTGTGAGTGGATTGACTTGGACAAGCTTGAGGATTTCCAACTAGTTCCAGCCTTTTTAAAAACAGCCCTGCCAGATTGGGACGGGCAACTAAGACACATTCACCTTGAAGAATAGGAGAGAAAATGACTTATAATTTTACGGAAGAATACGATATTATTGTAATCGGTGCGGGACATGCGGGGGTCGAAGCTTCCCTAGCTGCGAGCCGTATGGGCTGCAAGGTCTTGCTTGCGACTATCAACATTGAAATGTTGGCTTTCATGCCATGTAATCCGTCTATTGGTGGTTCTGCCAAGGGGATTGTCGTGCGTGAGGTAGATGCCCTTGGTGGCGAAATGGCTAAGACCATTGACAAGACTTACATCCAGATGAAGATGCTCAACACTGGGAAGGGACCAGCTGTCCGTGCCCTTCGTGCGCAGGCTGATAAGGAACTTTACTCTAAGGAAATGCGCAAGACAGTTGAAAATCAAGAGAATCTAACCCTTCGTCAAACCATGATTGATGAGATTTTGGTGGAAGATGGCAAGGTTGTCGGTGTTCGTACAGCGACCCATCAAGAGTATGCTGCCAAGGCTGTTATCGTGACCACAGGGACAGCCCTCCGTGGGGAAATCATCATCGGAGATCTCAAGTACTCATCAGGGCCAAACCACAGCCTAGCTTCTATAAACCTTGCTGACAATCTCAAGGAACTTGGACTTGAAATCGGTCGTTTCAAGACAGGAACGCCTCCACGTGTCAAGGCTTCCTCCATCAACTATGATGTGACAGAGATTCAGCCAGGAGATGAAACACCAAATCACTTCTCTTACACTTCACGTGATGAAGATTATGTTAAAGACCAAGTTCCATGCTGGTTAACCTACACCAATGGTACCAGTCATGAGATTATCCAAAACAACCTCCACCGTGCGCCTATGTTTACAGGTGTGGTTAAGGGAGTGGGACCTCGTTACTGTCCGTCGATTGAGGACAAGATTGTGCGTTTTGCAGACAAGGAACGTCACCAGCTTTTCCTTGAGCCAGAAGGACGAAACACAGAAGAAGTTTATGTCCAAGGACTTTCAACTAGTCTTCCTGAGGATGTCCAACGTGACTTGGTTCATTCTATCAAAGGTTTGGAAAATGCAGAGATGATGCGTACAGGTTATGCTATCGAGTACGACATGGTCTTGCCTCATCAATTGCGTGCAACGCTTGAAACCAAGAAAATCTCAGGTCTTTTCACTGCTGGCCAGACAAATGGAACGTCTGGATATGAAGAAGCTGCTGGTCAAGGGATTATCGCGGGTATCAACGCAGCGCTGAAAATCCAAGGCAAGCCTGAGTTAATTCTGAAACGAAGCGACGGTTATATCGGAGTGATGATTGATGACTTGGTAACTAAGGGGACCATTGAACCTTACCGTCTCTTGACAAGTCGTGCTGAATACCGCCTCATCCTCCGTCATGACAATGCCGATATGCGTTTGACTGAGATGGGGCGCGAGATTGGGCTTGTTGATGATGAACGTTGGGCTCGTTTTGAAATCAAGAAAAATCAATTTGAAAATGAAATGAAGCGTTTAGACAGCATCAAACTCAAGCCAGTCAAGGAAACAAATGCTAAGGTTGAGGAGATGGGGTTCAAGCCATTGACAGATGCGGTGACAGCCAAGGAATTCCTTCGTCGCCCAGAAGTCTCTTACCAAGATGTGGTGGCTTTCATCGGACCTGCTGCTGAAGAGTTAGATGACAAGATTATCGAATTGATTGAAACAGAAATCAAGTACGAAGGCTATATCTCAAAAGCCATGGATCAGGTTGCCAAGATGAAACGCATGGAAGAAAAACGGATTCCAGCGAATCTTGACTGGGATGATATTGACTCTATCGCGACTGAAGCTCGTCAGAAGTTCAAGCTCATCAATCCAGAAACCATCGGCCAAGCTAGCCGTATTTCAGGTGTGAACCCAGCAGATATTTCCATTCTCATGGTCTATCTGGAAGGTAAAAATCGAAGTATTTCAAAAAATTTAGAAAAGAAAGCTGATTAAAAACAAAAGGCTGAATTCTCAAAAAGAGAATTCAGCTTTTTTAGATTTTTCTTCTTTTTCCGAATAAAAAAGAAAAGGAGGAACGATAGTGCTCACAGTAGAAGAAAAAACTTTTTTAGCTCACTATAAAAAAGCTTTATATCACCGTTTTTATGAGGTCGAACGCTTTGCTTCCTTGTCTGAAAAATTGTGTAAACATCCGTCACAAGCTGACAAGAACTAGACTTTTTGATATACTAGAACAAATTAAAATATAGGAGAGAATGTATGAGTGTATATGGTAGATTAGAAGACGAACCAACTCCAACTTGGATGGGGAGTCATGATGCTCCAGTAGAGAATGAGGAACAACTCGAGATTGAGACTCGTCAACCTGCCCGCTTACCATTTTTTAATATCCTCATTTTGAGTACTCTAGTGGTCTTTGTGTCCGTAATCCTCCCCTTCTTAGGATTAATAAGTCCTGAGCAGTCCCAGGATTTTTATATTGGATGGGCTATGCATCAGAGCGGCGACGTCTACACAGATTATTTTGGAACGAGTGGTATCCTCTATTACTTTTTACAGTATGTAACCCAGGGAAGTATTTTGTTTGCCGTCTTTAATTGGTTAGCTTTAGTAGGTGCCGGATTCTTTCTTTTTCCTTCAGCTTACAATCTGACGGAACAAAATAAACAATCACAACAAGTATTGACAGTCTTTTATATCCTAGCTAGTGCTCTTAGCTTTGGTGGTGGCTATGCAACTATTCTTGCTCTCCCATTCTTGTTTTATGCTCTAAGTTTAGTGACGGCTTATTTGGCAGAACCAAACCAAGATAGGGGTTTCTTACGTATTGGAGCTAGCTTGGCTCTAGCATTTTTCTTTGCACCTTTGGTTACAACCTTGTATGCATTCGTCTTGTTTCTTGCAGTAACAGCTTTTAATGTCGGTCGCAACAAATTGACTCATGGTGTCTATCAATTTTTTGCTGCGGGCCTTGGTTTTTCAATTTTCTTTTATCCAATTGGCTACTACACGGTTTATAAAGGTAGTTTTGGAAATGCGATTAGTCAAATACTCTACCCAGTAGATAGTTTGAACTTTACGTCTAACCCGGGATTGCTAGACAACATCCTTTTCTATGGATTGTTAGCCATTGCTCTTGGAGCGTTGACGATGGCATTTACAGGCCTCTTCCAATCTAAACCATTGAAGCAATCAGTCTTATCAATCACTGCTTCAATAGCTGTCATTTTGGTATTAGTTTTAGAAATTTTTTCTACAGACCAAATCCACGGCAGTCGTATGGTGGAGTTACTTCCTTTCTTGTCTCTTCTTTTACTGGCTGGGATTCGTACAGAGAAACCAGAAGGAGCCAATCGTCGTAGACGATCTAGAGAAGAAACTTCGGTATGGGGAGCTTTTGTAAAAGGGAATGCCTATCTACCAATTTTAGCTCTTGCTTACCTATTCTTAGCACCTGTAGTATCACGATATTTACTTCATGCAGAACTATATCAAGAACGTACAGCCATCGAAACCAAGGTCAAAGGGGAAACTCAAGCTACAGATCGTATCTATGTTTGGGATAATCTGACAAGTAGTTATAAGGCTAGTGAACGTTTAGCTGCGAGTCAGTTGCTTTCGCCTAGATTGCATACAGGACTTGGTGAAAATCGTACCAAACTTGTTAATGATCTGAGAGATAATCAACCAAAGATGATTGTAGTGAATACAAAAACAAGTCTATGGACAGAAGTTGAGCAGCTCTTAGCTGAAAATTATCAAGCGGTTCAAAGTGAATTCAAAGATTTTAAACTCTATAAATTAAAATAAAAACTATCAATATCTTGTGTAATTTTAAAAAATTTTTATTTTTTGACACAAGATATTGATTTTTATTTTTTTAGTGATATAATACTTTTTAGAATCAATATTATATTTAAGAAAAGGGTTTGGATATGATTGTATTGGAAGAGAAGGCTGTCCCTGATCCGACTTTATTCGTCGAAAAACGTGACGGCAGACGTGTAATTTTTGATGTAGACAAGATTGATAAAGCGCTTCATAAGGCTGCTGAAAAGGTTATGGATGTAACCCCTTTGGTTGAAAAACGACTTAGTACCCTAGTTGAACGTATCGTCGAAGAGATTCATAGCCGTTTCCCACAAGGTGTAAAAATCTATGAAATCCAAAATATCGTAGAACACGAATTGTTGGAAGCTAAAGAATACGCTCTGGCTGAGGAGTATATCACCTATCGGACTCAAAGGGATTTTGAGCGCTCAAAAGCGACAGATATCAACTTTAGTATTCATAAACTTCTCAATAAAGATCAGGCGGTTGTCAATGAAAATGCCAATAAGGATAGTGATGTTTTTAATACCCAGCGTGATTTGACGGCAGGGATTGTTGGGAAATCCATCGGACTTCAAATGCTTCCTAAACATGTGGCTAATGCCCATCAAAAAGGGGATATCCACTATCATGATTTGGACTACAGTCCCTATACCCCTATGACTAACTGCTGTTTGATTGATTTCAAGGGTATGTTGGAAAATGGTTTTAAGATTGGAAATGCTGAGGTAGAGAGTCCCAAGTCTATCCAAACTGCGACAGCGCAGATTTCACAAATCATCGCAAACGTCGCATCAAGTCAGTATGGAGGCTGTTCAGCAGACCGTATTGATGAAGTTTTGGCTCCTTATGCAGAGAAAAATTACCAAAAGCACCTCAAGGATGCGGAGGAATGGGTTTTGCCTGACAAGCGCCAAGAATATGCCTGGAAGAAAACCCAAAAAGACATCTACGATGCCATGCAATCTCTAGAGTACGAGATTAATACCCTCTTTACATCAAATGGGCAAACGCCATTTACTTCCCTTGGTTTTGGTCTAGGAACCAGTCGTTTTGAACGTGAAATTCAAAAGGCAATCCTGAACATTCGTATCAAGGGGCTTGGTTCAGAACACCGTACAGCCATCTTCCCTAAACTCATCTTTACTCTTAAAAGAGGTCTTAACTTAGAGGAAGGCTCACCTAACTACGACATCAAGCAGTTGGCTCTTGAGTGTGCAACTAAGCGCATGTACCCGGATGTCTTGTCTTATGATAAGATTGTCGAGTTGACTGGTTCTTTCAAAGTTCCGATGGGATGCCGTTCATTCCTTCAAGGATGGAAGGATGAAAATGGAGTAGAAGTCAATTCGGGCCGTATGAACCTAGGGGTCGTGACAGTCAATCTTCCTCGTATCGCCCTTGAATCCGAAGGCGACATGAACAAGTTCTGGGAAATCTTCAATGAGCGCATGAACATCGCGGAAGATGCCTTGGTTTACCGTGTGGAAAGAACCAAGGAAGCCACTCCAGCTAATGCACCAATTCTTTATCAATATGGAGCCTTCGGACGTCGTCTTGGAAAAGAAGAGAGTGTTGATCAACTCTTTAAGAATCGTCGTGCAACTATTTCTCTGGGCTATATTGGACTTTATGAAGTAGCGACAGTATTCTTCGGTAATCATTGGGAAAATAATCCAGAAGCCAAAGAATTTACTCTTGATATTATTCGCGATATGAAACGTCGAGTAGAAGAATGGTCTGACCAATATGGTTACCATTTCTCTATCTATTCAACGCCGTCTGAAAGTTTGACAGACCGCTTCTGTCGCTTGGATACGGAGAAATTCGGCTCTATTCCGGATATTACAGATAAAGAATACTACACAAATTCCTTCCATTATGATGTCCGCAAAAATCCAACACCTTTTGAAAAATTGGACTTTGAGAAAGTCTACCCAGAAGCGGGTGCATCTGGTGGCTTTATCCACTACTGCGAGTACCCAGTTCTCCAACAAAATCCAAAGGCTTTGGAAGCTGTGTGGGACTATGCTTATGACCGTGTAGGTTATCTCGGAACCAATACTCCGATCGACCGCTGTTACAAGTGTGATTTTGAAGGAGATTTTGAACCTACTGAGAGAGGATTTGCTTGTCCTAACTGTGGGAATAATGATCCTAAAACAGTAGACGTGGTTAAACGGACCTGTGGTTATCTTGGGAACCCACAAGCGCGTCCGATGGTTAATGGACGCCACAAGGAAATTGCTGCGCGTGTCAAACACATGAATGGCTCTACTATTAAATCAACAGGGCATGAAGTAAGAAATTAGAAAGAGATAGAATGGGAAAATATCAATTAGACGATAAAGGTAAGGCCTTGGTCCAACGATTCCACGAAAAGCATTCGAAGGGTGGAGTCAATAAAAAAGACCGAGTAGCTAGCCTTAGAGAACAGTTTTTAAACAAAAACAAGAAAAAGTGAGAGTTGCCTCTCGCTTTTCTCTTAGCTGGAGGTAAAAATGATACTACGCAGACCAAGATTAGCAGATAAAGAAACAGTTTTAGAGATGATGGCAGAGTTTGAAAAGAGCCAATCAGCCCACGATGGGGGATTTTGGGATGCTGAGAATTTTGTTTATGAAGAGTGGTTAGAAAGTAATCAGGATCAGGAAATGGGGATTAATCTGCCTGAAGGGTGGGTGCCTGCTATTCAATTAGTCGCTTTTGCAAAAGATGGACAAGCCGTAGGGTTCCTCAATCTGAGATTGCGTCTTAGTGACTATTTGCTGGAGGTAGGTGGTCATATTGGCTATTCCATCCGCCCGTCTGAAAGAGGTAAGGGCTACGCCAAAGAATCCCTCCGACAAGGTTTGCAAGTTGCTAAGGGAAAGAATATTAAACGATCACTGCTGACTTGTAGCACAGAAAATCCTGCCAGCCGAGCTGTTATTTTAGCTAACGGTGGTGTTTATGAGGATGTTCGAAACGGAACGGAGCGCTATTGGATAGACTTGGAGTAGAAAGCATGACATGGAATACACCAAAACCAGGCGAGTGGAAAAGTGAAGAACTGAGTCAAGGTCGAATCATTGATTATAAGGCTTTTAACTTTGTCGATGGCGAAGGAGTGCGCAATTCCCTTTATGTGGCCGGCTGCATGTTTCACTGTGAGGGCTGTTACAACGTAGCGACCTGGTCCTTTAACGCAGGCATACCTTATACCCCAGAGTTGGAAGAGCAAATCATGGCAGACCTAGCCCAACCCTATGTTCAAGGCTTGACTTTATTAGGAGGAGAACCCTTCCTAAATACAGGAATCCTCTTGCCTCTCGTGAAACGTATACGGAAAGAATTGCCAGAAAAAGATATCTGGTCTTGGACTGGATACACATGGGAAGAAATGATGTTGGAAACACCTGATAAACTGGAGCTCTTGTCAATGATTGATATCTTGGTTGATGGACGGTATGATAAAAGCAAGCGTAATCTCATGCTTCAATTCCGTGGCTCTTCCAATCAACGAATTATCGATGTACAAAAATCTCTGCAAAGTGGAAAAGTAGTTATTTGGGACAAGCTTAATGATGGGAAGCAAAGCTATGAACAGGTGAAGAGAGAATAAAAAAACAATTGCAGAAACTGTATCTTAATATAGAAGAAAAAATAAAAATTTGCTCTTCATTTATGCTTTTTTGAGATAAGGAGCGATAAGAAAACAGTTTCATTCGAAAAATTAAAAAAATCCTGTCAAATCCCTTGCAATCGCAGGGGCTTTGTGTTATTCTATTATGGTGCTGTAAATTACAGCCTTAGCTTTGATGCAAGAGGTTGCGACACGCTCGGTTGCATTGCCACGCAACGCGCGTCGGTTTTCTTGTGGAGCTAGCCTATTATCTTAAATAGACGAAAAGGAGAAAAAGATGGCAAACAAAAAAATCCGTATCCGTTTGAAAGCTTACGAACACCGTACGCTTGACACAGCGGCTGCAAAAATCGTAGAATCAGCTACTCGTACAGGTGCACAAGTTGCGGGTCCAATCCCACTTCCAACTGAGCGTAGCCTCTACACAATCATTCGTGCGACTCACAAATACAAAGATTCTCGCGAACAATTCGAAATGCGTACACACAAACGTTTGATCGACATCATCAACCCAACTCAAAAAACAGTTGACGCTTTGATGAAATTGGATCTTCCAAGTGGTGTAAACGTAGAAATCAAACTTTAATCTAAAGTTTGAAACCTTGAGCATAAAAAACGCTCGTTAAAAACTTTTTGAATAAAAAATATAGAAAAGGAACTATTTTCTCATGACAAAAGGAATCTTAGGGAAAAAAGTGGGAATGACTCAAATCTTCACTGAAGCTGGCGAATTGATCCCTGTAACAGTTATCGAAGCAACTCCAAACGTTGTTCTTCAAGTTAAAACTGTTGAAACAGATGGTTACAACGCTATCCAAGTTGGTTTCGATGACAAACGCGAAGTATTGAGCAACAAACCTGCTAAAGGACATGTAGCAAAAGCTAACACGGCTCCTAAGCGCTTCATTCGTGAATTCAAAAACGTTGAAGGCTTGGAAGTTGGTGCTGAAATCACAGTTGAAACTTTCGCAGCTGGAGACATTGTTGATGTAACTGGTACATCTAAAGGTAAAGGTTTCCAAGGTGTTATCAAACGCCACGGACAATCACGTGGACCTATGGCTCACGGTTCTCGTTACCACCGTCGTCCAGGTTCTATGGGACCTGTTGCACCTAACCGCGTATTCAAAGGTAAAAACCTTGCAGGACGTATGGGTGGCGACCGCGTAACAATTCAAAACCTTGAAGTTGTACAAGTTGTTCCAGAAAAGAACGTTATCCTTATCAAAGGTAACGTACCAGGTGCTAAGAAATCTCTTATCACTATCAAATCAGCAGTTAAAGCTGGTAAATAATAAGGAAAGGGGAATACAGTCAAAATGGCAAATGTAACATTATTCGACCAAACTGGTAAACAAGCGGGCGAAGTTGTTCTTAACGATGCAATCTTTGGTATCGAACCAAACCAATCTGTTGTGTTTGATGTGATCATCAGCCAACGTGCTAGCCTTCGTCAAGGAACTCACGCAGTTAAAAACCGCTCAGCTGTTTCAGGTGGTGGACGCAAACCATGGCGTCAAAAAGGAACTGGACGTGCTCGTCAAGGTTCTATCCGCTCACCACAATGGCGTGGTGGTGGTGTTGTCTTCGGACCAACTCCACGTTCATACGGCTACAAACTTCCACAAAAAGTTCGTCGCCTAGCTCTTAAATCAGTTTACTCTGAAAAAGTTGCTGAAAACAAATTTGTAGCCGTTGATTCTCTTGAATTTACAGCTCCAAAAACTGCTGAATTTGCAAAAGTTCTTGCAGCTTTGAGCATCGATTCTAAAGTCCTTGTTATTCTTGAAGAAGGAAACGAATTCGCAGCTCTTTCAGCTCGTAACCTTCCAAACGTGAAAGTTGCGACTGCTACAACTGCAAGTGTTCTTGACATCGCAAATAGTGACAAACTTCTTGTTACTCAAGCAGCTATCTCTAAAATCGAGGAGGTTCTTGCATAATGAATTTGTATGATGTTATCAAAAAACCTGTTATCACTGAAAGCTCAATGGCTCAACTTGAAGCAGGGAAATATGTATTTGAAGTTGACACTCGTGCACACAAACTTTTGATCAAGCAAGCTGTTGAAGCTGCTTTTGAAGGTGTTAAAGTTGCAAATGTTAACACAATCAACGTGAAACCTAAAGCTAAACGTGTTGGACGTTACACTGGTTTTACTAACAAAACTAAAAAAGCTATCATCACTCTTACAGCTGATTCAAAAGCAATCGAGTTGTTTGCAGCTGAAGCTGAATAATCTAAGGAGGAAATATCGTGGGAATTCGTGTTTATAAACCAACAACAAACGGTCGCCGTAATATGACTTCTTTGGATTTCGCTGAAATCACAACAAGCACTCCTGAAAAATCATTGCTTGTTGCATTGAAGAGCAAGGCTGGTCGTAACAACAACGGTCGTATCACAGTTCGTCACCAAGGTGGTGGACACAAACGTTTCTACCGTTTGGTTGACTTTAAACGTAACAAAGACAACGTTGAAGCAGTTGTTAAAACTATCGAGTACGATCCAAACCGTTCTGCAAACATCGCTCTTGTACACTACACTGACGGTGTGAAAGCATACATCATCGCTCCAAAAGGTCTTGAAGTAGGTCAACGTATCGTTTCAGGTCCAGAAGCAGATATCAAAGTCGGAAACGCTCTTCCACTTGCTAACATTCCAGTTGGTACTTTGATCCACAACATCGAATTGAAACCAGGTCGTGGTGGAGAATTGGTACGTGCTGCTGGAGCTTCTGCTCAAGTATTGGGTCAAGAAGGTAAATACGTTCTTGTTCGTCTTCAATCAGGTGAAGTTCGTATGATTCTTGGAACTTGTCGTGCTACAGTTGGTGTTGTCGGAAACGAACAACATGGACTTGTAAACCTTGGTAAAGCAGGACGTAGCCGTTGGAAAGGTATCCGCCCAACAGTTCGTGGTTCTGTAATGAACCCTAACGATCACCCACACGGTGGTGGTGAAGGTAAAGCACCAGTTGGACGTAAAGCGCCATCTACTCCTTGGGGTAAACCTGCACTTGGTCTTAAAACTCGTAACAAGAAAGCGAAATCTGACAAACTTATCGTTCGTCGTCGCAACGAGAAATAATTTAAAACTAGTCGCTTAAGCGCTAGATAATCCGCCAGCTCGGTAGCGCTCGTTAAAAGCGCAAGCCGCTGTGGTACTATATTTAAAGGAGAAAATATAAAAATGGGACGCAGTCTTAAAAAAGGACCTTTCGTCGATGAGCATTTGATGAAAAAAGTTGAAGCTCAAGCTAACGACGAAAAGAAAAAAGTTATCAAAACTTGGTCACGTCGTTCAACGATCTTCCCAAGTTTCATTGGTTACACTATCGCAGTTTATGATGGACGTAAACACGTACCTGTTTACATCCAAGAAGACATGGTAGGTCACAAGCTTGGTGAATTTGCACCAACTCGTACTTACAAAGGTCACGCCGCAGACGACAAGAAGACACGTAGAAAATAAGGAGAACATAAATGGCAGAAATTACTTCAGCTAAAGCAATGGCTCGTACAGTGCGTGTTTCACCTCGTAAATCACGTCTTGTTCTTGACAACATCCGTGGTAAAAGCGTAGCCGATGCAATCGCAATTTTGACATTCACTCCAAACAAAGCTGCTGAAATCATCTTGAAAGTTTTGAACTCAGCTGTAGCTAACGCTGAAAACAACTTTGGTTTGGATAAAGCTAACTTGGTAGTATCTGAAGCATTCGCAAACGAAGGACCAACTATGAAACGTTTCCGTCCACGTGCGAAAGGTTCAGCTTCACCAATCAACAAACGTACAGCTCACATCACAGTAGCTGTTGCAGAAAAATAAGGAGGTAAACTCGTGGGTCAAAAAGTACATCCAATTGGTATGCGTGTTGGTATCATCCGTGATTGGGATGCCAAATGGTATGCTGAAAAAGAATACGCGGATTACCTTCATGAAGATCTTGCAATCCGTAAATTCGTTCAAAAAGAACTTGCTGACGCAGCAGTTTCAACTATTGAAATCGAACGCGCAGTAAACAAAGTTAACGTTTCACTTCACACTGCTAAACCAGGTATGGTTATCGGTAAAGGTGGTGCTAACGTTGATGCACTCCGTGCAAAACTTAACAAATTGACTGGTAAACAAGTACACATCAACATCATCGAAATCAAACAACCTGATTTGGATGCTCACCTTGTTGGTGAAGGAATTGCTCGTCAATTGGAGCAACGTGTTGCTTTCCGTCGTGCACAAAAACAAGCAATCCAACGTGCAATGCGTGCTGGAGCTAAAGGAATCAAAACTCAAGTATCAGGTCGTTTGAACGGTGCAGATATCGCCCGTGCAGAAGGATACTCTGAAGGTACAGTTCCACTTCACACACTTCGCGCAGATATCGATTACGCTTGGGAAGAAGCAGATACTACATACGGTAAACTTGGTGTTAAAGTATGGATCTACCGTGGTGAAGTTCTTCCAGCTCGTAAAAACACTAAAGGAGGTAAATAACCAATGTTAGTACCTAAACGTGTTAAACACCGTCGTGAATTCCGTGGAAAAATGCGCGGTGAAGCAAAAGGTGGAAAAGAAGTAGCATTCGGTGAATACGGTCTTCAAGCTACAACTAGCCACTGGATCACTAACCGCCAAATCGAAGCTGCTCGTATCGCCATGACTCGTTACATGAAACGTGGTGGTAAAGTTTGGATTAAAATCTTCCCACACAAATCTTACACAGCTAAAGCTATCGGGGTTCGTATGGGATCTGGTAAAGGGGCACCTGAAGGTTGGGTAGCACCAGTTAAACGTGGTAAAGTAATGTTTGAAGTTGCTGGTGTATCTGAAGAAGTTGCTCGCGAAGCGCTTCGTCTTGCAAGCCACAAATTGCCAGTTAAATGTAAATTCGTAAAACGTGAAGCAGAATAAGGAGAAGGCATGAAACTTAATGAAGTAAAAGAATTTGTTAAAGAACTTCGTGGTCTTTCTCAAGAAGAACTCGCGAAGCGCGAAAACGAATTGAAAAAAGAATTGTTCGAACTTCGTTTCCAAGCTGCTACTGGTCAATTAGAACAAACAGCTCGCTTGAAAGAAGTTAAAAAACAAATCGCTCGTATCAAAACAGTTCAATCTGAAGCGAAATAATAGACTAGGGAAGGAGAAATTTCAATGGAACGCAATAATCGTAAAGTTCTTGTTGGACGTGTTGTATCTGACAAAATGGACAAGACAATCACAGTTGTAGTTGAAACAAAACGTAACCACCCAGTCTATGGTAAACGTATTAACTACTCTAAGAAATACAAAGCACATGATGAAAACAATGTTGCCAAAGAAGGCGATATCGTACGTATCATGGAAACTCGTCCGCTTTCAGCTACAAAACGTTTCCGTCTTGTAGAAGTTGTTGAAGAAGCGGTAATCATCTAATCAAACCTGAAAGGAGAAAACTGAAATGATTCAAACAGAAACTCGTTTGAAAGTCGCAGACAACAGCGGTGCTCGCGAAATCTTGACTATCAAGGTTCTTGGTGGTTCAGGACGTAAATTTGCAAACATCGGTGATGTTATTGTGGCATCTGTAAAACAAGCTACTCCTGGTGGTGCGGTTAAAAAAGGTGACGTTGTTAAAGCAGTTATCGTTCGTACTAAATCAGGTGCTCGTCGTGCTGATGGTTCATACATCAAATTTGACGAAAACGCAGCAGTTATCATCCGTGACGACAAAACTCCTCGCGGAACACGTATCTTTGGCCCAGTTGCACGTGAATTGCGTGAAGGTGGCTTCATGAAGATCGTGTCACTTGCTCCAGAAGTACTTTAATCAATAAAAACAAACACAGTCCCCTGGCTTAGCCAGGGTGCCCATTGGGCGTAAGAATAAAAGGAGAAAAAAATGTTTGTAAAAAAAGGCGACAAAGTTCGCGTAATCGCTGGTAAAGATAAGGGAACAGAAGCTGTTGTCCTTACTGCCCTTCCAAAAGTAAACAAAGTTATCGTTGAAGGTGTTAACATCGTTAAGAAACACCAACGTCCAACTAACGAACTTCCTCAAGGTGGTATCATCGAGAAGGAAGCAGCTATCCACGTATCAAACGTTCAAGTTTTGGACAAAAATGGTGTAGCTGGTCGTGTTGGTTACAAATTTGTAGACGGTAAAAAAGTTCGCTACAACAAAAAATCAGGCGAAGTGCTTGATTAATCACGAAGGAAAGGAGAAGTATAATGGCAAATCGTTTAAAAGAAAAATATCTTAATGAAGTAGTTCCTGCTTTGACAGAACAATTTAACTACTCATCAGTGATGGCTGTTCCTAAAGTGGATAAGATCGTTTTGAACATGGGTGTTGGTGAAGCAGTATCAAACGCTAAAAGCCTTGAAAAAGCTGCTGAAGAATTGGCGCTTATCTCAGGTCAAAAACCACTTATCACTAAAGCTAAAAAATCAATCGCCGGCTTCCGTCTTCGTGAAGGTGTTGCGATCGGTGCAAAAGTTACCCTTCGTGGTGAACGTATGTACGAATTCTTGGATAAATTGGTTTCAGTATCACTTCCACGTGTGCGTGACTTCCACGGTGTTCCAACAAAATCATTTGACGGACGCGGAAACTACACACTTGGTGTGAAAGAACAATTGATCTTCCCAGAAATCAACTTTGATGACGTTGACAAAACTCGTGGTCTTGACATCGTTATCGTTACTACTGCTAACACTGACGAAGAGTCACGTGCATTGCTTACAGGCCTTGGAATGCCTTTTGCAAAATAATATAGGAGGTATAACTAATGGCTAAAAAATCTATGATTGCTAAGAACAAACGCCCAGCGAAGTTCTCTACTCAAGCATACACTCGCTGTGAACGTTGTGGACGTCCACACTCAGTTTACCGCAAGTTTAAACTTTGCCGTGTTTGCTTCCGTGAATTGGCATATAAAGGTCAAATCCCTGGTGTAACAAAAGCATCTTGGTAATTTAAGATATCAAGGGCGTCAAAACTCCAAGTGAAAATAGGAAACTTGACGAAGAAACTGAAGTTTCTAGGAAAGTTTATCTTTTTCACACAGAGTTTAGCCCGGGTTCAGTTGGGCTTGCCAATTTGAACACGAGCTACAGCTTTGGCAAAAAAAGACCAATTTTCTTTGGAGCATCGCTCCTGCATCAAATTGCCTATTTTTGCTCTTGCTGTTACGCTCTCTGTATCATGTATTAACTAGCAAGTGCAACTTGCAAACTACTAGTAAGAGGAGAAAAACAAAATGGTTATGACTGACCCAATCGCAGACTTCCTAACTCGTATTCGTAACGCTAACCAAGCTAAACACGAAGTACTTGAAGTACCTGCATCAAACATCAAAAAAGGGATTGCTGAAATCCTTAAACGCGAAGGTTTTGTAAAGAACGTAGAAATCATCGAAGATGACAAACAAGGCATCATCCGTGTATTCCTTAAATATGGAGCAAACGGTGAACGAGTTATCACTAACTTGAAACGCGTTTCTAAACCAGGACTTCGTGTCTACAAAAAACGTGAAGATCTTCCAAAAGTACTTAACGGTCTTGGAATTGCTATCCTTTCAACTTCAGAAGGTTTGCTTACTGATAAAGAAGCTCGCCAAAAGAATGTTGGTGGGGAAGTTATCGCTTACGTTTGGTAAAATCAAGATACAAAGCTCGTAAAGAACAAAGCAAAATTAGGAAGTTGGAGCAGTTTGTTGACAAACAAGCCAACTTATCTATTTTGCACAGTTCTTAGAGCGTGTTCAGTTCAGCTCTTGAACTAAATAAGTATCTTAAACCCCGTGAAAACTGGCCTTTATGGCCTGACAATTTAACAGGAGAATAAAAACATGTCACGTATTGGTAATAAAGTTATCGTGTTGCCTGCTGGTGTTGAACTCACTAACAATGACAACGTTGTAACTGTAAAAGGACCTAAAGGAGAACTTACTCGTGAGTTCTCAAAAGATATTGAAATCCGTGTGGAAGGTACTGAAGTAACTCTTCACCGTCCAAACGATTCAAAAGAAATGAAAACTATCCACGGAACTACTCGTGCCCTTTTGAACAACATGGTTATTGGTGTTTCAGAAGGATTCAAGAAAGAACTTGAAATGCGTGGGGTTGGTTACCGTGCCCAACTTCAAGGAAACAAACTTGTTTTGGCTGTTGGTAAATCACATCCAGACGAAGTTGAAGCTCCAGAAGGAATTACTTTTGAACTTCCAAACCCAACAACAATCGTTGTTAGCGGAATTTCAAAAGAAGTAGTTGGTCAAACAGCTGCTTACGTACGTAGCCTTCGTTCACCAGAACCTTATAAAGGTAAAGGTATCCGTTACGTTGGCGAATATGTTCGTCTTAAAGAAGGTAAAACTGGTAAATAATGTTGAGTGGTTGATTTTCAACCACCAACCTCATTACCAACTTTGTGCATAGCACACGATTTAAAATTAAAGAGGTGAAAACTGTGATTTCTAAACCAGATAAAAACAAACTCCGCCAAAAACGCCACCGTCGCGTTCGCGGAAAACTCTCTGGAACTGCTGATCGCCCACGTTTGAACGTATTCCGTTCTAATACAGGCATCTACGCTCAAGTGATTGATGACGTAGCGGGTGTAACGCTCGCAAGTGCTTCAACTCTTGACAAAGAAGTTTCAAAAGGAACTAAAACTGAACAAGCCGTTGCTGTCGGTAAACTCGTTGCAGAACGTGCAAGTGCTAAAGGTATTTCAGAAGTGGTGTTCGACCGCGGTGGATATCTATATCACGGACGTGTGAAAGCTTTGGCTGATGCAGCTCGTGAAAACGGATTGAAATTCTAATAGGAGGACACTAGAAAATGGCATTTAAAGACAATGCAGTTGAATTAGAAGAACGCGTAGTTGCTGTCAACCGTGTTACAAAAGTTGTTAAAGGTGGACGTCGTCTTCGTTTCGCAGCTCTTGTAGTTGTTGGTGACCGCAATGGTCGTGTAGGATTTGGTACTGGTAAAGCTCAAGAAGTTCCAGAAGCAATCCGCAAAGCAGTAGAAGATGCTAAGAAAAACTTGATCGAAGTTCCTATGGTTGGAACAACAATCCCACATGAAGTTCTTTCAGAATTCGGTGGAGCTAAAGTATTGTTGAAACCTGCTGTAGAAGGTTCTGGAGTTGCCGCTGGCGGCGCTGTTCGTGCCGTTGTGGAATTGGCAGGTGTGGCAGATATTACATCTAAATCACTTGGTTCTAACACTCCAATCAACATTGTTCGCGCAACTGTTGAAGGTTTGAAACAATTGAAACGCGCTGAAGAAGTTGCTGCTCTTCGTGGTATTTCAGTTTCTGATTTGGTATAAGAAAGGGGATAAAATGGCTCAAATTAAAATTACTTTGACTAAGTCTCCAATCGGACGTATTCCATCACAACGTAAAACTGTTGTAGCACTTGGACTTGGCAAATTGAACAGCTCTGTTATTAAAGAAGATAACGCTGCAATTCGTGGTATGATCACTGCAGTATCTCACTTGGTAACAGTTGAAGAAGTAAACTAATAAAATTTTAGGGGATGTGCAGTAGACCATCCCCTAAAACTAGATATAGTCATCTTAGATGACACAGTATAGGCGAGTTGATAGGGGAGACAACCTTTTCTCTCTTATCGGCGCTAGCATTTTACAAAAGAGGAGAAAATATATAATGAAACTTCATGAATTGAAACCTGCAGAAGGTTCTCGTAAAACTCGTAACCGTGTTGGTCGTGGTACTTCATCAGGTAACGGTAAAACATCTGGTCGTGGTCAAAAAGGTCAAAAAGCTCGTAGCGGTGGCGGAGTACGCCTTGGTTTTGAAGGTGGACAAACTCCATTGTTCCGTCGTCTTCCAAAACGTGGATTTACTAACATCAACGCTAAAGAGTATGCGATTGTTAACCTTGACCAATTGAACGCCTTTGATGACGGTGCTGAAGTAACTCCAGTGGTACTTGTAGAATCAGGAATTGTTAAATCTGAAAAATCAGGTATCAAGATTCTTGGTAACGGTGAGTTGACTAAGAAGTTGACTGTTAAAGCTGCTAAATTCTCTAAATCAGCTGAAGAAGCTATCACTGCTAAAGGTGGTTCAGTTGAAGTCATCTAAGTGAGGTGACCTATGTTTTTTAAATTATTGAGAGAAGCACTCAAAGTTAAACAGGTTCGATCAAAGATTTTATTCACAATTTTTATCGTGTTTGTTTTTCGTATTGGTACTAGTATCACTGTACCGTGGGTAAATGCAAATAGCTTGAACGCTTTGAGTGGTCTATCCTTCTTGAATATGTTGAGCTTGGTGTCAGGGAATGCCATGAAAAACTTTTCAGTTTTTGCTCTTGGAGTCAGCCCCTACATTACAGCCTCAATCGTCGTCCAACTCTTGCAAATGGATTTGTTACCGAAGTTTGTGGAGTGGGGCAAACAAGGGGAAGTTGGTCGTAGAAAGTTAAACCAAGCGACTCGATACATTGCACTAGTGCTTGCATTTGTTCAATCAGTCGGTATTACTGCTGGTTTTAACGCTCTGTCTGGAGCTAAACTTTTGACTGTACCACTTACACCACAAGTTTTCCTTGTGATTGGAGGAATCTTAACAGCAGGTAGCATGATTGTAACCTGGTTGGGAGAGCAAATCACAGATAAGGGATATGGTAATGGTGTTTCAATGATTATCTTTGCAGGGATTGTTGCTTCAATTCCTGACATGATTAAGGGCATTTATGTAGATTACTTTGTCAATGTACCAAGTAGTCGATTGACATCGTCTCTCATTTTCGTTGCCATCTTAATCATTGCTGTTTTGTTAATTGTTTACTTTACAACTTACGTTGAACAAGCTAAATACAAGATTCCAATTCAGTATACAAAGGTAGCTCAAGGTGCGCCGTCAAGCTCCTATCTTCCATTGAAGATTAACCCTGCTGGGGTTATCCCGGTTATCTTTGCTAGCTCTATTACAGCAGCACCGGCAGCAATTTTACAATTCGTAAGTGCGTCTGGTCTTAATTGGGAATGGGTAAAAACAGCTCAAGAGTTGGTATCTACTTCAACCCCAACAGGTGTTGCTTTGTATGCTCTGTTGATTATTCTCTTTACATTCTTCTATACATTTGTACAGATCAATCCAGAGAAAGCAGCAGAAAATTTACAAAAGAGTGGAGCTTATATCCATGGTGTCCGTCCTGGTAAAGGGACAGAAGAATATATGTCAAAACTTCTTCGTCGTCTCGCAACAGTCGGATCAATCTTCCTAGGTGTGATTTCTATCCTACCTATAGTAGCTAAAGATTTATTTGGTCTTTCAGAAGTTGTCGCTTTTGGGGGAACAAGTTTGCTAATCATTATCTCTACAGGTATCGAAGGAATTAAACAATTGGAAGGTTATCTATTGAAACGTAAGTATGTTGGTTTCTTAGATACAACAGAATAATTGTAATAGAAAGTAAAATTCACTATTGCTCAGAGAGTGGAGTGTAAAAATCAAAGACATTGTCAGATTTTTATCTCCTCTCTTCTATTTTGTTTTTAAATAGGAGTTGAAATGAATTTTTGCTTCTATTTAAAAATAAAAAAGGAGTTTGAATCATGAATCTTTTGATTATGGGTTTACCTGGTGCAGGTAAAGGAACACAAGCAGCAAAAATTGTTGAACAATTTCATGTTGCACACATCTCAACAGGTGACATGTTCCGTGCAGCAATGGCTAACCAAACTGAAATGGGTGTGTTGGCTAAGTCTTATATCGACAAAGGTGAATTAGTTCCAGATGAAGTTACAAATGGAATTGTTAAAGAGCGTCTTTCACAAGATGATATTAAGGAAACTGGCTTCTTGTTGGATGGTTACCCACGCACGATTGAACAAGCTCATGCCTTAGACAAAACATTGGCTGAACTTGGAATTGAACTTGAAGGTGTGATCAACATCGAGGTAGATCCATCTTGCCTACTTGAACGTTTGAGTGGTCGTATCATTCACCGTGAAACTGGAGAAACTTTCCATAAGGTATTCAACCCACCAGTTGATTACAAAGAGGAAGATTACTACCAACGTGAAGATGATAAACCAGAGACAGTTAAACGTCGTTTGGATGTCAATATTGCTCAAGGTGAACCAATTATTGCTCACTATCGTGCTAAAGGTCTAGTACATGATATCGAAGGTAACCAAGATATCAATGATGTCTTTAAAGATATCGAAAAGGTATTGACAAATTTGAAATAAAAGCGTTTTTCAGACTTGCAAAATGTCTTGACAAATGTTATACTGAGTTAGTCTGACTTATAATTGTTGTCTCTGTGTCTAGAGGCATCAAATCGAAATTTAGGGAGGTACTTTTGCGTGGCAAAAGACGATGTGATTGAAGTTGAAGGCAAAGTAGTCGATACGATGCCGAATGCAATGTTTACGGTTGAACTTGAAAATGGACATCAGATTTTAGCAACAGTTTCTGGTAAAATTCGTAAAAACTATATTCGTATTTTAGCGGGAGATCGTGTTACTGTTGAAATGAGTCCATATGACTTGACACGTGGACGTATCACTTACCGCTTTAAATAATCGAAAAACTTGGAGGGATAAGAAATGAAAGTAAGACCATCGGTCAAACCAATTTGCGAATACTGTAAAGTAATTCGTCGTAATGGTCGTGTTATGGTAATTTGCCCAGCAAATCCAAAACACAAACAACGTCAAGGATAAGATAGAAAGGAGAAAACATGGCTCGTATTGCTGGAGTTGACATTCCAAATGACAAACGCGTAGTAATCTCATTGACTTATGTTTATGGTATCGGACTTGCAACATCTAAGAAAATTTTGGCTGCTGCTGGAATCTCAGAAGATGTTCGTGTACGTGATCTTACATCAGATCAAGAAGATGCTATCCGTCGTGAAGTGGATGCAATCAAAGTTGAAGGTGACCTTCGTCGTGAAGTAAACTTGAACATCAAACGTTTGATGGAAATCGGTTCATACCGTGGTATCCGTCACCGTCGTGGACTTCCTGTCCGTGGACAAAACACTAAAAACAATGCTCGCACTCGTAAAGGTAAAGCTGTTGCGATTGCTGGTAAGAAAAAATAATATAGGAGGTAAAAGTCTTGGCTAAACCAACACGTAAACGTCGTGTGAAAAAGAATATCGAATCTGGTATTGCTCATATTCACGCTACATTTAATAACACTATTGTTATGATTACTGATGTGCATGGTAATGCAATCGCTTGGTCATCAGCTGGTGCTCTTGGTTTCAAAGGTTCTCGTAAATCTACACCATTTGCTGCTCAAATGGCTTCAGAAGCTGCTGCTAAATCTGCACAAGAACACGGTCTTAAATCAGTTGAAGTTACTGTAAAAGGTCCAGGTTCTGGTCGTGAGTCAGCTATTCGTGCTCTTGCTGCCGCTGGTCTTGAAGTAACAGCAATTCGTGATGTGACTCCAGTGCCACACAATGGTGCTCGTCCTCCAAAACGTCGCCGTGTATAATCATTACCTTTACACTGCTTTTCGTTTAAGAGGGAGTAACTAAATGATCGAGTTTGAAAAACCAAATATAACAAAAATTGATGAAAATAAAGATTATGGCAAGTTTGTAATCGAACCACTAGAACGTGGATACGGTACAACACTTGGTAACTCTCTTCGTCGTGTACTTCTTGCTTCTCTTCCAGGAGCAGCTGTTACATCTATCGATATTGATGGAGTATTACATGAGTTTGATACAATTCCTGGTGTTCGTGAAGATGTGATGCAAATCATTTTGAACATTAAAGGTATCGCAGTTAAATCTTATGTAAAAGACGAAAAGACTATTGAACTTGATGTTGAAGGTCCTGCTGAAGTTACAGCTGGAGACATTTTGACTGACAGTGATATCGAAATCGTAAATCCAGACCATTATCTTTTCACAATCGGAGAAGGTGCTTCATTTAAAGCGACTATGACTGTAAACAGTGGTCGTGGCTATGTACCTGCAGATGAAAATAAGAAAGATAATGCTCCAGTTGGAACACTTGCTGTAGATTCTATTTATACACCAGTCACAAAAGTTAACTATCAAGTTGAACCTGCTCGTGTAGGAAGCAATGATGGTTTCGACAAATTAACCCTTGAAATCTTGACAAATGGAACAATTATTCCAGAAGATGCTTTAGGGCTTTCAGCACGTATTTTGACAGAACATCTTGATTTGTTTACAAATCTTACAGAGATTGCTAAATCTGCAGAAGTGATGAAAGAAGCTGATACTGAATCGGACGACCGTATTTTGGAACGTACGATTGAGGAACTTGACTTGTCTGTACGCTCATATAACTGTTTGAAACGTGCTGGTATCAATACTGTGCATGATTTGACAGAAAAATCTGAAGCAGAGATGATGAAAGTAAGAAATCTTGGACGCAAGAGTTTGGAAGAAGTGAAACTCAAACTCATTGATTTGGGTCTTGGATTAAAAGATAAATAAAGGAGGAATACATGGCTTACCGTAAACTAGGACGCACTAGCTCACAACGTAAAGCAATGCTTCGCGATTTGACAACTGACCTTTTGATCAACGAATCAATCGTGACAACTGAAGCTCGTGCTAAAGAAATCCGTAAAACTGTTGAAAAAATGATTACTCTAGGTAAACGTGGTGATTTGCATGCACGTCGTCAAGCTGCTGCTTTCGTACGTAATGAAATCGCATCTGAAAACTATGATGAAGCAACTGATAAGTACACTTCTACTACAGCACTTCAAAAATTGTTCTCAGAAATCGCACCTCGTTATGCTGAACGTAACGGTGGATACACTCGTATCCTTAAAACTGAACCACGTCGTGGTGATGCAGCGCCAATGGCGATCATCGAATTAGTATAAAATCATCAATTTTGTTGAGTGTTATGATGATGGAGCCCTGTGCTCTTAGTCTAGCTCTGGTCTACCGCTAGGACTTTTGTCCTAGCGGGAACACTCATCATAAGATGGTAGGGTAGACGCTTGTTTACGAAATTGTTTTTCTTTTAAGAACAATTTCGTAAGCAGGCGTTTTTTAGTTTTTTTGAAGTAAATGTGCTATACTGAGAAAAAAGAAAAATTTAGATATGGTTATTTTTCTATGATTTCAAAGATGGAGGGCATATATGAAAGCTATTATAACTGTTGTTGGAAAAGATAAGGGTGGTATTGTTGCAGGTGTTGCGACTAAGATTGCTGAATTAGGATTAAATATTGATGATATTTCACAAACTGTCTTGGATGAGTTCTTTACCATGATGGCTGTAGTATCCAGTGATGAAAAACATGATTTTACTCAACTAAGAAATGAGTTTGAAACCTTTGGCCAGACATTGAATGTCAAAATCAATATTCAGAGCGCGGCTATTTTCGATGCTATGTACAATATCTAGGAGGTGCTTATGGATATTAGACAAGTTACCGAAACAATCGCAATGATTGAGGAGCAGAATTTTGATATCAGAACAATTACCATGGGAATCTCTCTACTTGATTGTATTGATTCAGATATTGATAAGGCTGCAGATAAAATATATGAAAAGATTACTACTAAGGCGGCAAATTTAGTTGCTGTCGGTGATGAAATTGCTGCTGAGTTAGGTATTCCTATTGTCAATAAACGTGTATCGGTAACACCAATCTCATTAATTGGTGCTGCAACAGATGCAAGGGACTATGTACCTTTAGCTAAAGCTCTCGACAGAGCTGCTAAAAAAATTGGTGTTGACTTTATCGGTGGCTTTTCTGCTTTGGTACAGAAAGGCTATCAAAAAGGTGATGAAATCCTCATCAACTCGATTCCTCGTGCTTTAGCTGAGACAGACAAAGTGTGCTCGTCTGTTAATATCGGTTCAACCAAGTCAGGAATCAATATGACCGCAGTTGCAGATATGGGACGAATCATTAAGGAAACTGCTAGTCTTTCGGATATGGGTGCTGCTAAATTGGTCGTATTTGCCAATGCGGTTGAAGATAATCCCTTTATGGCGGGAGCCTTTCATGGTGTTGGCGAAGCTGATGTTATTATTAATGTTGGTGTGTCAGGCCCTGGTGTAGTCAAACGTGCCTTAGAAAAAGTTCGTGGCCAAAGCTTTGATGTAGTAGCTGAGACTGTTAAGAAGACAGCTTTCAAGATTACTCGGATTGGTCAATTAGTTGGACAGATGGCCAGTGAAAGACTAGGTGTTGATTTTGGTATTGTTGATTTAAGTTTAGCGCCGACTCCAGCAGTTGGTGACTCAGTGGCTCGTGTCCTCGAGGAAATGGGATTGGAAACAGTTGGAACACATGGAACAACTGCTGCTCTAGCTCTTTTAAATGATCAGGTGAAAAAGGGCGGAGTGATGGCCTGCAATCAAGTTGGTGGACTATCAGGTGCTTTTATCCCAGTTTCTGAGGACGAGGGGATGATTGCGGCAGTGCAAAATGGTTCTCTCAATCTTGAAAAGCTAGAAGCCATGACGGCTATCTGTTCAGTTGGGTTGGATATGATTGCTATCCCTGAAGATACACCTGCCGAAACCATTGCGGCTATGATTGCGGATGAGGCAGCAATTGGTGTCATTAACATGAAAACAACAGCTGTCCGTATCATCCCTAAAGGGAAGGAAGGCGATATGATTGAATTTGGTGGCTTGCTAGGAACAGCCCCAGTTATGAAAGTTAATGGGGCTTCATCTGTCGACTTCATTGCTCGTGGAGGTCAAATTCCAGCTCCCATTCATAGTTTTAAAAATTAATCAAAAAACAAAATGATTTAAGTTCGGTTTAAGGATAAGCGTGTATACTCTAATCATTAAATAAAGACCTCCTAACTTTATTTAATAGAAATCCTAAACTTTTTCATAATAATCTCCTACAAAAGTCGCTCGTAAGAGTGGCTTTTGTTTTGTATGTTCAAAAAAATAGGAAAATAGCTTTGATTCTGGTCAGTTATTTTTTAATTGACTACTTTTTCGGAGTCAAAACAGCCTAAAACCTTGCCATGATTGGCTTTTTGAAAAATTATGGTATAATAGTAGTAGTTTTATTAGATGGAGTATGATTTTTGAGAAAAAGCTTTCGTGTAAAAAAAGAGAAAGATTTTGATGCCATATTTAAAAAAGGAGCAAGTGTAGCTAATCGAAAATTTGTTATTTATCGATTAGAAAACAATGAGAAACATTTTCGAGTCGGTTTGTCAGTCAGCAAGAAGTTAGGAAACGCTGTGACAAGAAATCAGATCAAGAGAAGAATTCGACATGTTCTTATTCAAAATAGTCATCAAATTGTTGATAATGTCGATTTTGTTGTAATTGCTCGAAAAGGCGTTGAGTTACTAGAATTTGCAGAAATTGAAAAAAATTTACTTCATGTTTTGAAATTAGCAAAGATTTACCAGGAAGGAAATGAGAGTGAAGAAGAAATTACAATTGACTAGTTTATTAGGTTTGTCCTTGTTGGTAATGACTGCTTGTGCAACTAGTGAAGTATCTGCGGATTCGGCAGACTTTTGGAGTAGACTTGTTTATTTTTTTGCTGAAACCATTCGTTTTTTGTCATTTGATGTCAGTATTGGTTTAGGGATTATTCTTTTCACAGTTTTGATTAGAACAATACTGCTACCAGTCTTTCAAACGCAAATGGTAGCATCCAGAAAAATGCAAGAAGCGCAACCTCTTATAAAAGAACTGCGCGAACGTTATCCAGGTCGCGATATGGAAAGTCGCACTAAGCTCGATCAGGAAACACGTAAATTATTTAAAGAATTAGGTATTAAACAATCTGCATCATTCTGGCCACTATTGATTCAGATGCCGATTCTTTTGGCTCTTTTCCAAGCTTTATCAAACGTAGACTTTTTGAAGACGGGCCATTTCTTGTGGTTCAATCTAGGTGGAGCTGATACAACTTTTGTATTACCTATTTTAGCCGCCCTATTCACCTTCCTCAGTAGCTGGCTTTCAAATAAAGCTTTGCCTGAGAAAAATGGTGCAATGACAGGTATGATGTATGGGATGCCTGTTATCATCTTCTTGTTTGCAATATCTGCTCCAAGTGGTGTCGCTCTTTACTGGGCGGTTTCAAATGCTTATCAAGTATTGCAAACTTACCTTTTGAACAACCCCTTCAAAATCATTGCAGAGCGTGAAGCGGATGTACAAGCTAAGAAGGATTTAGAAGTTAAGAAAAGAAAAGCTCTAAAGAAAGCACAGAAAAAGAAAAAATAAGGAGAAATCTGATAATGGTATTATTTACAGGTTCAACAGTTGAAGAAGCAATCCAAAAGGGATTGAATGAATTAAATATTCCGAGAATGAAAGCTCATATCAAAGTTGTTTCGAGAGAGAAAAAAGGATTTTTTGGACTTTTTGGTAAAAAACCAGCTCAAGTTGATATCGAAGCAATCAGTGAAACAACTGTTGTAAAAGCAAATCAGCAGGCGATCAAAGGTGTTCCGAAAGAGATTAATGATCAAAATGATCCAGTTAAAACAGTCAGCGAAGCGACAGTTGATTTGGGACATGTAGTTGCTGCTATCAAGAAAATTGAAGAAGAAGGCCAAGAAATTTCTGAAGATGTTAAGGCTGAAATTCTTAAGAATGATAAAAAAGCCAGCACGATTTTAGAAGAAACAGGCCATATTGAAGTTTTAAGAGAATTGCAACCTGAAGAAGCTCAAGATGAAGTTGATGCTGAAAAAGACAGTGATTTAGAAAACCTTGGTTTGAAAGTTGAGCCGACTTATGACACTGAAAAGGTTGTTGCAGAAGTGACGGACTATGTTCAAGCAATCATTGATGATATGGATGTTGAGGGAACTATTTCTAGCACTTCTAACCGTCGTTCTATCAACATGCAAATCGATACAAATGAGCCGGGTCGTATTATCGGTTACCACGGTAAGGTTTTGAAATCTCTTCAACTTCTAGCGCAAAATTACCTTTATAACCGTTATTCAAAAACTTTCTACATTACTATTAATGTGAATGACTATGTGGAACATCGTGCAGAAGTCTTGCAGAGTTACGCACAGAAATTGGCTACACGTGTCTTGGAAGAAGGTCGTAGTCAGATGACAGATCCAATGTCAAGTAGCGAGCGTAAAATTATCCATCGTATCATTTCGCGAATGGAAGGTGTAACGAGTTACTCTGAAGGTGACGAACCAAATCGTTACGTTGTCGTAGATACAGAATAAGATAAATGAAAAATCAGGTTTTCCTGATTTTTTTCTAACTAAAGAAGGAATAAAATGAAAGAAATCAAGGACTATCTTGCTTATCAAGGGGAACAGTACCTGAATCCTGAAAAAGCAGGAGCTGAAAAGGATAAAATGCTAGACCTGCGTCAAAAAGGGCAGGAAGCGCGAAAGGCATTTACTCACCTAGCGGAATGTTTTCAAGCTAGGTATTCCGATTGGAATTTACACCCAACCAGTCAATGGATGAATCAAGCGCAGAGATTACGACCACATTTCTGGGCTTATCTACAGCGAGAAGGTCAAGAATCAGAGCCAATGATGGCGCTCCGTTTATTCGGAAATCCGCATGATTTTGGAATTTCCCTAGAAGTCAGCTTTATAGAGAGAAAGAAGGATGAAGCTACCTTATCAAAACAAGCTAAAGTATTGGATGTGCCAGTGGTTGAGGGAATCTATTATTGGGTTCAGAAAAAAGATGAGAGTTATAGAGTACAAGCTACTGAGGAGAATAGACAACTTTTGAGACAACAGTTATCTAACCAAGAGATTCGTAAGGTTCTAGTAAAAGCTGATGTTTCAGTAACCAATGAAGAATCTCTGGCTAAGATTTTACATGAACTTGATAGAAGTTTTGAAAAATTATTACCTTACTATCAAGCGACTCGAAATTAACCTAATCGGGTGAGTCATTTTATAGTAAATTGTTTTATTGCTATTCTAGGTATTTTTTCATATAATAGTAAAATAGGATACGTGGTATACTTATCACCTCAAAGAGAAAGGAAATTCTATGTCAAATCTATCTGTTAATGCGATTCGTTTTCTAGGTATTGACGCTATCAATAAAGCAAACTCAGGTCACCCAGGGGTGGTTATGGGAGCTGCACCGATGGCTTACAGCCTATTCACTAAAGAACTTCGTATCAATCCAGCTCAACCAAACTGGATTAACCGCGACCGTTTCATTCTTTCAGCTGGTCACGGATCAATGCTTCTTTATGCTCTTCTTCACCTTTCTGGATTTGAAGATGTGAGCATGGATGAAGTGAAGAACTTCCGTCAATGGGGCTCTAAAACTCCAGGTCACCCAGAATTTGGTCATACAGCAGGGGTAGATGCAACAACAGGTCCTCTAGGACAAGGTATTGCGACCGCGACAGGTTTTGCACAAGCAGAACGTTTCCTTGCAGCTAAGTACAACCGTGAAGGTTATAACATCTTTGACCATTACACTTACGTTATCTGTGGAGATGGTGACTTGATGGAAGGTGTCTCAAGTGAGGCTGCTTCTTATGCAGGCTTGCAAAAGCTTGACAAGTTAGTTGTTCTTTATGATTCAAATGATATCAACTTGGATGGCGAGACAAAAGATTCATTCACAGAAAGTGTTCGTGATCGTTATAAGGCTTATGGTTGGCATACAGCCTTGGTAGAAGATGGAACAGACTTAGAAGCGATTCATGCTGCAATCGAAGAAGCTAAGGCTTCAGGAAAACCATCTTTGATTGAAGTGAAAACTGTTATTGGTTATGGTTCTCCAAACAAACAAGGAACCAATGCTGTACACGGTGCCCCTCTTGGAGCAGATGAAACTGCAGCAACTCGTCAAGCACTTGGTTGGAACTATGAACCATTTGAAATTCCAGCGGAAGTTTATGCCGATTTCAAAGAAAATGTTGCAGACCGTGGTGCATCGGCATATGAAGCATGGACAAAACTAGTCGCAGATTATAAAGAAGCTCACCCAGAATTGGCGGCAGAAGTGGAAGCAATTATCGACGGACGCGATCCAGTTGAGGTGACTCCAGAAGACTTCCCAGCTTTAGAAAATGGCTTCTCTCAAGCGACTCGTAACTCAAGTCAAGATGCTTTGAATGTAATGGCAGCTAAATTGCCAACTTTCCTTGGTGGATCAGCAGACCTTGCACATTCAAATATGACTTATATCAAAACAGATGGGCTTCAAGATGATGCAAATCGCTTGAATCGTAATATCCAATTTGGTGTTCGTGAATTTGCTATGGGTACAGTCTTAAACGGAATGGCTCTTCACGGTGGACTTCGTGTTTATGGCGGAACATTCTTCGTCTTCTCAGACTATTTGAAAGCAGCAGTTCGTTTGTCAGCTCTACAAGGTCTTCCTGTAACATATGTCTTTACCCACGATTCAATCGCAGTTGGTGAAGATGGACCAACTCATGAACCAATTGAGCACTTGACAGGTCTTCGTGCGATTCCAAACCTTAATGTTTTCCGTCCAGCAGATGCGCGTGAAACTCAAGCCGCTTGGTATCTTGCAGTGAAGAGTGAGGAAACACCAACTGCCCTCGTCTTGACTCGTCAAAACTTGACTGTTGAGGAAGGAACAGACTTTGAGAAGGTTGCGAAAGGTGCTTACGTTGTATATGAAAATGCAGCAGACTTTGACACTATCTTGATTGCAACAGGTTCAGAAGTGAACTTAGCAGTAGCAGCTGCTAAGGAATTAGCGACTCAAGGTGGAAAAGTTCGCGTAGTCAGCATGCCATCTACAGATGTATTTGATGCACAAGATGCAGCATACAAAGAAGAAATCTTACCAAATGCTGTTCGTCGCCGTGTAGCAGTCGAAATGGGAGCAACTCAAAACTGGTACAAATACGTTGGTCTTGATGGAGCAGTTCTCGGGATTGATACCTTTGGAGCATCTGCACCAGCTTCAAAAGTTTTAGCAGAATATGGATTTACAGTTGAAAACTTAGTGAAAATTGTAAACAACTTGAAATAATAAAAATCAGAGCTTTGCTCTGATTTTTATTAACCTAAAACCAAGGTGTAATCTTGTAAAAATAGTTTAAATTTGATATAGTAGTTTTATCTGAATTACAAAGGAGAAAATACTATGAATGCAAATTTAACATTTGTGATTATGCTTGTAGTCATGTTTGGATTGATGTTCTTTATGCAACGTTCTCAAAAGAAACAAGCTGAAAAACGCATGGAGAGTCTCAACAAACTTCAAAAAGGCTACGAAGTTATTACTATCGGTGGTTTATACGGTACAGTTGATGAAGTTGATACCGAAAACAGAACGATCGTACTTGATGTAGACGGAGTTTACTTGACTTTCGAATTAGGAGCAATTAGAACAGTTTTGCCAGTTAAAGAAGCTGTCACACCTGAAGGTACAGTTGTCGAAGGTGAAAGTGCGATCGAAGAATAAAACGGGGTGAATCTCATTCCCGTTTTTCTATGAAGATGAGGAATAATGATGAAAAAGATTGTTTTTGTTTGCCTTGGTAATATTTGCCGAAGTCCTATGGCAGAATTTGTGATGAAATCCTTAACTGATGATTATGTGATTGAAAGTAGAGCAACTTCTTCTTGGGAACACGGAAATCCAATTCACGAAGGGACTCAAGAAATCTTTAAATCTCACAAGATTCCTTATAATTCATCAAAAACATCGCAACAAATCTCTAAGGATGATTTTGAATATTTTGATTATATCATTGGAATGGATGAGTCTAATCTTCTCGATCTGACTCGCATGTGTCCTCAAAGCCAGAAACACAAGATAGAGGCATTCGCTTCTGAAGGTGTTCTGGATCCTTGGTATACAGGAGACTTTGATGAAACTTATGATCGGGTTTTAACAGGTTGTAAAGCTTGGCTAGCACGTTTAGAAAATGAGGCAAAAAATGGATAATATAAAGAAATTCTATGATAGATACAGTGTCTATATAACGCGTCCTCGTTTAGAAATTGCGACAGTAGTGGTCATAGCTCTTTGCGCGATATTCGTATTTGTAGGGAACATGCCTAAGCAAGGAGTATTAAAATTGGATGGAGATTCCTTAGTATATGACGGAAGTATCGTTCGTGGAAAGATGAATGGCAAAGGGACCCTGACTTTCGCAAATGGTGATACCTACACTGGGGAATTCAAAAATGGCGCATTTAACGGCAAAGGAACCTACCAAGCTAAGGAAGGCTGGGTTTATGAAGGTGACTTTGTTAATGGCCAGGCTGAAGGTAAAGGAAAACTGACTACTGAGCAAGATGTAGTCTATGAAGGTGATTTTAAACAAGGTCTCTTTCAACAAGCGCAATAACCTCCTAACAAGGAGGTCTTTTCTCAAGAAATAAAGAAAACGCTTCCTTGATTTAAGAGTGGAAAAATAAACTAAAAACAAGTTTGTGAAAAAAAAAAAAATATAATAAGATTTTCACAAACCTCGGGGAAAGAATGCATTATAACGCGAATTTGAGAAAAAAATCACAAAAATATGAAAATTCTTTGTGAAATATCTATGAAACTGTTTACAAAGTAAAAAAAAAGAGTTATAATATACTTGTGAAAAATTTAACAAAGGTTTAAACCTTTAAGGCTATGGAGGAAAATATGGCTGATAAAAAAACTTTGACACCTGAGCAAAAACAACTCGCTGCTGAAAAGCATGTAGATGGATTAGTACAAAAAGCTTTGGTTGCACTTGACGAAATGCGCAAGTTGAACCAAGAGCAAGTTGACTACATCGTAGCAAAAGCATCTGTTGCTGCTCTTGATGCACACGGAATTCTTGCACAACATGCAGTTGAAGAAACTGGGCGTGGTGTATTCGAAGACAAGGCAACAAAAAACCTTTTTGCCTGTGAACACGTAGTAAACAATATGCGTGGCGTTAAAACAGTTGGAGTTATTGAAGAGGACCCAATTACAGGTCTGACTAAAATTGCAGAACCTGTAGGTGTAATCTGCGGTGTCACTCCAACAACAAACCCAACTTCAACAGCTATTTTCAAATCATTGATTGCTTTGAAAACGCGTAATCCAATCGTTTTCGCTTTCCACCCATCAGCTCAAGAATCATCAGCTCACGCAGCACAAATCGTTCGTGATGCAGCAATCGCAGCTGGTGCTCCTGAAAACTGTGTTCAATGGATTACAGAACCATCAATGGAAGCAACTGGAGCACTTATGAACCACGAAGGCGTTGCGACTATCCTCGCAACTGGTGGTAATGCCATGGTTAAAGCTGCTTACTCATGCGGTAAGCCAGCACTTGGGGTAGGTGCCGGGAATGTTCCTGCTTATGTAGAAAAATCTGCTGACCTCCGTCAAGCTGCTCATGATATCGTTATGTCTAAATCATTTGATAATGGTATGGTCTGTGCGTCAGAACAAGCAGTTATCATTGATAAAGAAGTTTATGATGAATTTGTAGAAGAATTCAAGTCATATCACACTTACTTTGTAAACAAGAAAGAAAAAGCTCTTCTTGAAGAATTCTGTTTCGGTGTGAAAGCTAACAGCAAAAACTGTGCTGGTGCTAAACTAAACGCAAACATCGTTGGTAAGCCAGCTGCATGGATTGCTGAACAAGCTGGATTCTCTGTTCCAGAAGGAACAAATATCTTGGCAGCAGAATGTGCAGAAGTAGGACCAAAAGAACCATTAACTCGTGAAAAATTATCACCAGTTATTGCAGTTCTTAAAGCTGAAGATACTGAAGATGGTCTTAAAAAAGCTCGTCAAATGGTTGAGTTCAATGGACTTGGTCACTCAGCAGCTATCCATACAAAAGACGAAGAACTTGCTAAACGTTTTGGTACAGAAATCAAAGCAATGCGTATTATCTGGAACTCTCCATCTACTTTCGGTGGTATCGGTGACGTATACAATGCCTTCATTCCATCATTGACACTTGGATGTGGTTCTTATGGACACAACTCAGTCGGTGATAACGTGAGTGCAATTAACCTTCTAAACATCAAGAAAGTAGGGAAACGTAGAAATAATATGCAATGGTTTAAAGTTCCTTCAAAAATTTACTTCGAACGCAATTCTATCCAATACCTTCAAACATGTGAAGATATTGAACGCGTAATGATTGTTACAGACAAATCTATCGAAAAACTTGGTTTTGTTCAACGCATTATCGACCAATTGAACAAACGTAGCAACCGTGTAACTGTCCAAGTCTTCTCAGATGTTGAACCAGATCCAGATATCACAACTGTAGAACGTGGAACTGAAGTGATGCGAAAATTTGAACCAGACACAATTATCGCACTTGGTGGTGGTTCTCCAATGGATGCGGCTAAAGTAATGTGGCTCTTCTACGAACAACCACAAATCGACTTCCGTGACTTGGTTCAAAAATTCATGGATATTCGTAAACGTGCCTTCCGCTTCCCATCGCTTGGCAAGAAAGCGAAATACATCGGTATTCCAACAACTTCAGGTACAGGTTCAGAAGTAACACCATTTGCCGTTATCTCTGATAAGAAAAACAACCGTAAATATCCATTGGCTGACTACTCATTGACACCAACTATTGCGATTGTTGACCCTGCTTTGGTTGAGTCAGTTCCTGACTTCATCGCTGCCGATACAGGTATGGACGTGTTGACTCACGCTACCGAAGCTTACACTTCAAACTTTGCTAATGATTATACAGATGGTATCGCTCTTCAAACAATCAAGCTTGTCTTCGAATGGTTAGAAAAATCAGTTAAGACAGCTGATCCAGAAGCTCGCGAAAAAATGCATAATGCTTCTACAATGGCTGGTATGGCCTTCGCCAATGCCTTCCTTGGGATGAGTCACTCAATGGCCCATAAGATTGGCGCGGTTCACCACACTGTTCACGGACGTACAAATGCAATCTTGCTTCCATACGTAATCCGTTACAATGGAACTCGTCCATCTAAGACTACTACATGGCCTAAATACAACTACTGGAAAGCTGATGAGAAATTCCAAGATATCGCGAAAATGCTTGGCTTGCCTCACTCAACTCCAGAAGAAGCAGTTGAAGCATACGCTAAAGCTGTTTACGACCTTGGTGTTGCAGTAGGTATCAAGATGAACTTCAAGGATCAAGGAATTGATGAAAAAGCTTGGAAAGACAGCTTGCATGAAATTGCCTTGCTCGCATATGAAGACCAATGTTCACCTGCGAACCCACGCTTGCCAATGGTAGCTGACATGGAAGAAATCATGGCAGATGCTTACTATGGTTATGCAGAACGTCCAGGACGTCGAAAATAATAGATTATCAGCCTAGAGGCAGGAGTTATCCTGTCTCTTTTTTGATTTTTCATGGAACCAAAATTTTATAAGGAATCATGATGTGGATAGAGTGAAGGCTTTTACTAAGGTGTCTTAGTAAAATAAGAGGAATTGAAAAGTATAAAACTAAAGTGAAAATCAACGCCCGCACTTGCAATAAAACTAAAATAGTTATATAATAGGTTTGTTGAAAGGTGATTTGTAGTGATTCAAGTTACTCTTTTCACAATAAAATTTTCATGATTTTCATAAGGAGGAAATCACTAATGGTAGTTAAAGTTGGTATTAACGGTTTCGGTCGTATCGGTCGTCTTGCTTTCCGTCGTATCCAAAACGTAGAAGGTGTTGAAGTTACTCGCATCAACGACCTTACAGATCCAGTTATGCTTGCACACTTGTTGAAATATGACACAACTCAAGGTCGTTTCGACGGTACTGTGGAAGTTAAAGAAGGTGGATTCGAAGTTAACGGTAAATTCGTTAAAGTTTCTGCTGAACGTGATCCAGAACAAATCGACTGGGCTAACGACGGTGTAGAAATCGTTCTTGAAGCAACTGGTTTCTTTGCTACTAAAGCAGCTGCTGAAAAACACTTGCATGCTGGTGGTGCTAAGAAAGTTGTTATCACTGCTCCTGGTGGATCAGATGTTAAAACAGTCGTATTTAACACTAACCACGATATTCTTGATGGTACTGAAACAGTTATCTCAGGTGCTTCATGTACTACAAACTGCTTGGCTCCAATGGCTAAAGCTCTTCAAGATAACTTTGGTGTTGTAGAAGGATTGATGACTACTATCCACGCTTACACTGGTGACCAAATGATCCTTGACGGTCCACACCGTAAAGGTGACCTTCGTCGTGCTCGTGCTGGTGCTGCAAACATCGTTCCTAACTCAACTGGTGCTGCTAAAGCAATCGGTTTGGTTATTCCTGAATTGAACGGTAAATTGGACGGAGCTGCACAACGCGTTCCTACTCCAACTGGATCAGTTACTGAATTGGTAGTTGTTCTCGAAAAGAACGTTACTGTTGATGAAGTAAATGCAGCTATGAAAGCAGTAGCTAACGAATCATACGGTTACACTGAAGATCCAATCGTTTCTTCAGACGTTGTAGGTATGTCTTACGGATCATTGTTTGACGCAACTCAAACTAAAGTTCTTGACGTTGACGGTAAACAATTGGTTAAAGTTGTTTCATGGTATGACAACGAAATGTCTTATACTGCACAACTTGTTCGTACTCTTGAATACTTCGCAAAAATTGCTAAATAATTTCTGAGTCGAAAAAGCAAGACCTATTGGTCTTGCTTTTTTAGTATTAGTGAAGAAAAATGGATGATTTTATCATCCATTTTGTTTTAATTCTCTTTCAAATGTATCTGAAAGTGCAGTAAAGCTTAATTTGTTTAAAGTTAGAGGGTGGATAAAGGATAGTTTAAATGCGTGCAGCATCAGTCTGCTAACTTTTGAATGTGAGTTGTAGAGAGGGTCTCCAAGAATTGGATGTCCGTGGTGAGATAGGTGAACTCGGATCTGATGGGTTCGTCCCGTTTTTAATTTGCAACGAATAAGACTAGTTTTGTTCGTTGCAAATTGTTTCAAACGAGTTACTTGGGTTTCAGCGTATTGGCCATTTTTTTGATCCACTACCCGTTTCCTACGGTCGTGACGATTGCGACCAATTTTATCTCGGAAGACAAGCTCTTTAGCCTCTATTTTTCCGTCAACTAGAGCCCAGTATTCTCGGGAAATCTCTTTCTTTTCTAATAAGCGATTAAGGATAGGAAGAATGAATGGATTCTTAGCAAACAATACGAGACCACTTGTTTCCATATCTAGTCTATGGACAACATAGCAAGTTTGACCAACATAGGCGCTGACATGATTAAGAAGAGCAATCTCATCGGGCTGATTCCCATGTGTTTTCATGCCCTCGGGTTTATTTACGATAATTAAATGTTGGTCTTGATAGATTTCATTTACAAGTTTGGGGTTGCCCAAAGCAATTTCTTTTGTAGGATAATCTTCCTCATCGAAAATCAATTGACATTCATCCCCAGACTTGATCGTTTGATGCCAATGCACCTCTTCTTGATTAATGAGGATGTGTTTCTTGGTTCTCAAAAAGTGCCTTATTTTTCGAGGGATTAACAGCTGTTCCTCCAGAAAAAGTTTAACTGTCATTTCAGGTAGAGACTCAGGGATAGTAAAGGTAAATTTCATACTGATATTGTAACAAAAATCAGTTTATTTGGACAGGGGAACTAGCAAAATTCTTGTCTTCCTATGGGGAAGATGATAAAATATACGCATGAAATTAGATACCTTATTTGAAAAATTTCTTTCTTTATTTAAAAAGGAAGAATCCGAAATTGAAGAAACAGAAATGAATGAAGTCGAACAAGAAGAAAATGTGTCGAGCAACTTACGACGTTCAAGAGCAGGGCGAAAGAAATCTGGGGCAGTTGGTCCTATTCGAAAATTCTGGCGCCGTTATCATTTGACAAAAATCTTTCTGATTATAGGACTAAGTGCCAGCCTTTTTGTTGGGGTCTATCTATTTGCGCTAGCAAAATCGACGAATGTTACAGACTTACAAAATGCTTTAAAAACACGTACTCTGATTTTTGACAGAGAAGAAAAAGAAGCAGGCGCCCTGTCAGGTCAAAAAGGCACCTATGTCGAACTTTCGGATATTAGTGAAGATTTGCAGAATGCTGTTATTGCGACAGAAGATAGAAGTTTCTATAAAAATAGTGGAATTAACTATGGACGCTTTTTCCTGGCCATTCTTACAGCAGGTCGCTCGGGTGGTGGTTCTACGATTACTCAGCAGTTGGCAAAGAATGCCTATCTTTCTCAAGATCAGACTGTTCAAAGAAAAGCCAAAGAATTCTTCTTAGCTCTAGAATTAACCAAAAAATATAGCAAGAAGGAAATCCTAACCATGTACTTGAACAATGCCTATTTCGGAAATGGGGTTTGGGGTGTTGAAGATGCAAGTAAAAAATACTTTGGGGTTTCAGCTTCTCAACTGACGCTTGATGAAGCTGCGACTTTAGCAGGAATGCTGAAAGGACCGGAATTATACAACCCTTTGAATTCTATTGAAGATTCTACTAACCGTAGAGACACCGTCTTACAAAACATGGTCGCTGCTGGCTATATTGATAAGGACAAAGAAGCGGAAGCTTCGGGTGTTGATATGGCATCTCAACTGCAGGATGCTTATAAAGGTAAAGTTTCAGACTACCGATATCCATCCTATTTTGATGCTGTTGTTAATGAAGCAATTGAAAAGTATAATTTAACTGAAGAAGAAATTGTGAACAACGGCTATCGTATATATACGGAATTAGATCAGAATTACCAGGCTAATATGCAAGTCATTTATGAAAACACAGCTCTCTTTCCAACCGCAGAAGATGGAACTCATGCTGAGTCTGGCAGTGTTGCTCTAGAACCAAAAACAGGAGGAGTTCGAGGAGTTGTTGGTCGTGTAGCAGGAGATGATAAAGCGGGCTTCCGAAATTTCAACTACGCAACTCAATCAAAAAGAAGTCCAGGTTCAACTATTAAGCCCTTAGTTGTCTATACCCCAGCAGTCGAAGCTGGTTGGGCTCTAAATAAAGAGTTGGATAATCATACTATGGAGTATGGTGATTACAAGGTCGATAACTACGCAGGAATCAAGACTTCTCCAGAAGTTCCAATGTATCAAGCTTTAGCAGAATCGCTAAATCTTCCAGCAGTAGCGACAGTTAAGGAGCTTGGGATTGATAAGGCTTTTGAATCGGGCGAGAAATTCGGACTAAACTTGACGAATGTAGACCGTGTCTTAGGTGTTGCTCTGGGGGGTGGTGTAGAAACAAATCCGCTCCAGATGGCACAGGCTTATGCAGCATTTGCAAACGACGGTTTGATGCCAGAAGCACATTTTATTACTCGCATTGAAAATGCAAGTGGACAAGTAATTGCCACTCACAAAAATTCCCAAAAACGCGTAATAGACAAATCCGTAGCTGATAAAATGACTAGTATGATGCTTGGAACCTTTACAAATGGTACAGGAATAAGTTCGTCACCAGATGGTTATGTTATGGCGGGGAAAACAGGTACAACAGAAGCGGCTTTCAACCCTGTGTATACAAGTGACCAGTGGGTTATTGGGTACACGCCTGATGTCGTCATTAGTCATTGGCTTGGTTTTCCGACTACTGATGAAAATCATTATCTAGCAGGTTCGACATCAAATGGTGCTGCTCATATTTTTAGAAGTATGGCAGAAACAATTCTTCCTTATACGCCGGGAACTACCTTTAAAGTTGAAAATGCCTATAAACTAAATGGGATTGCTCCTGAAAATGTTCCAAGCCAGTCAACTGATAATGGGGGTACACAAACAAACGACTCTATCAGTGATATCCAAGGGCGCGCTCAAAATCTTATAGATGAAGCGGAACGAGCAATTTCTGATGCTAAAATTAAAGAAAAAGCAAAAACAATCTGGGATACAATCGTAGATTTATTCCAATAAATCTCGAATGACAAGAATCATTTCTTGTCATTTTTTGTATCCTGAAAAGCCTCAAAAATAATCTAAAAGAAATGTTAAAATATCCCAAGTATAAGTTTAGACAAGTAAACAAGCAAAATAAAAAAGAAAGAGTTCTGTAAAACCTAGCTATGATATACTGGATAAAGAAAAGGAGGGTAATGATGTTAGAAAAATATTACCATGAAGTAAAAGCCATTGTACATAAGTGTCGAAAAGAGTACTATCTACATCTATGGGAAAAAGAAGATTGGGATCAGGAGGGAATGATTTGCCTTAACGAATTATTAGAAAACTACCCGGAATTCATCGAAAAAAGAGACAAACAATTTTACACCTATTTCAAAACAAAATTCCGAAACCGAATTTTAGACGCAGTTCGAAAACAAGAAAGTTATAAAAGAAGATTAGATCGGCAAGCATATGAAGAGGTCGGAAAAATTAGCCACCGATTAGGAGAAGGAGGTCTTCTGTTAGATGAGTCATATGCTTTACAAGAAGTACTTAAAGGATATAAAGCAGGATTAGGAAAAGAAAAATTGGAACTTTATGAGAGATTGATTGCTGATGAGAGATTTAAAGGAAGAAAAGCGATGTTAAAAGAGCTGAGACAAGTGCTAAAAGATTTTTCGCCAAAAAGATAAAAAAAGTAGTCAAACTAGTTGACAAGTAGGAAAAAGTGTATATAATAGAAAGAGTTGAAAAAGCTCAAGGTCCGTTGGTCAAGGGGTTAAGACAC